>OFGE01000683.1_pt1 | contig 35734 bp, 34 predicted proteins | sample 1521681 | NCBI WGS metagenome assembly OFGE01 (sample SAMEA3504093, study PRJEB24116) | mouse gut metagenome | biome: mouse gut; feature: mouse-associated habitat; material: faeces | place: Denmark | collected 2011
TTATCATTATCACACCGCCAACGCGGGGAGTCTGCGGACCGGATGCGATGAAATCTCCAGCCGCATAGTGCTCGGCAAGATAGCCACGATGCGCCTGAAGGAAACGGTCGACTTCTTCAAGAGGTTTCTTATATGTCAGAATTGCTATAAACATAGTTTATTTTGCATTTTGTCGGTTTTTCATTATCTGTTCAAAATTCTCGCGACCCCAGTTGAGCAGAGCCTCGACATGAGGCAGCAGCGTTCTGCCGAACTCCGTCACCGAATATTCCGTCCGGGGAGGAACATCAGGGTACAGTTCGCGACGGATTATGCCATCGGTGGTCAGTTGGCGGAGAACCTGAGACAGCACCTTTTCAGAGACCGACGGGATGTTGCGGTACAGCTCGTTGAAGCGCACAGGGCCGTTCTCGGAAATCTTCACGAGAACCACCAGAGCCCACTTGTTGCCGAGCCATTCGAGCATCGGAGCCGCCTTGCAATATTCGTAGTCAAGTTTTTTAGCCATAACCGGAGTTGCAAAAAGACTGATTACGAGCAATACAAACTTTTCGGTAAGGGTCAAACCCTTGGGTAAGTCATTGCTTCCATGCTGATAATCATTTAATTTTGCTCCACGAAAGTACAAAAAATAATCGAGATATGATATATCCGCAACTACATTTCACCGGGCAGGTATGGCGACCGCCATACGAGGCCGGTTCGCAGCTACTTCAGATTACATCCGGCTGCACATGGCACAAGTGCAAATTCTGTAGTCTTTACCACGGCACTCCGTTCCGTATGTCACCGCTGTCGGAGGTGGAGGAAGACCTGAAAGTCATTCGCCAGTGGCAGCCACGCGCACGTAGAGTCTATCTCACCGGAGCAAATCCTTTCGCGTTGAGTTACAACAGACTGATGGATGTGGCACTTCTGCTTAGGAAATACCTTCCTCACATGGTGTCGTTCGGAATGTTCGCCCGTGTGACAGACATAGCACCGAAGTCGGTGGAGGAACTGAAAAATCTCAGGCACATGAAGCTCGACAGCATCAACATCGGCATTGAGACAGCTCACGACGAGACCCTTGATAGAATGAACAAAGGTTATCATGCCGCTGACATTCTTGAGCAGTTGTCGAAACTCGACGAGGCCGGAATACGCTACAATGTGTTCTATCTGAACGGACTCGGGGGGAAAGGCAGAGGAGTGGAATGTGCGATTGATACCGCCAATGTATTGAACCGGCTTCACCCCTGCATCATCAACATCGTGTCGCTGACAATCTTTCCTGAGTCACAACTGTATCAGGAGGTCATAAACGGAACTTATGAGGAAGAGCCGGAAATCGAAAGGCTCATGGAGATGCGGACACTTATTGACCGACTGAATATTCGCGTCAACCTGCTCGGGCATCACGTTTCCAATACGGTGCCGATAACCGGAGCATTGCCGGACGACAAAGCCGCGATACTCCGTGAATTTGACAAGGCGATAACCAAATTTCCCGAAAAGGAACTAAAGGCCTATCGTAGTAGAATCTGGCATCTGTGAAGAATTTAATTCTGTGTTTAGAGGCTACCTGACTTTGGTTGTCAGACAGACTCTTTGCCTTGTTTGAACTTATATTGGTCGGAATCTGTCCGACCTGCCAAGTGGAGATGGAGGGACTTGTTCCTTGCGCTCCAAATGCAGTTATATCAATCAGTTATATTCGCTCATTTTTCTTGTGTAACGAGTATGTAACGAATCTTTTCTTTCTTTTTCCGACGGCTCTCTCGCCGTGGCTACAAGTGTGGATAGCAAATGCAAATATACTAAAATTCAGTCACCTTCGCAAGTGTGGGGGTTCATTTTAGCGATTTTTAAGCAAGGTTGTTAAATCACTTTTTCTGTCTTGCGTTTACAATCAGCACAGTGCTTTCTGAACTATTCTTATCAAGGAGTCCATTGATTGCGACACCTCTTCCGGCTTTGGCAATTCTCCGAACGATAATGCTCCGACCTCAGACTGATAGACGGGAGCGATTCGCTTCCACATCTCTGAGAAGGAGGTGAGCAACGGGGAGTGTAATACTTCTGAAGTTTTCCATAACGGGGGCCGATCGAATTCGGCTTTGTCATGTGCTACAAGTTCTCGAAGCTCAACGGGGAATGATGAATCAAGATATTCATGACATTCTTTGTCCTTCATCAGGAAGTGAAGGTCATAAAAATGGCGTACTTTGGAGGTGAGTCCCGCCACCGGGTCTTCTTCAAACGAAAATCGGAGCAGCGATACGACCTTCTCGCACATTGTCCTGCGCTTGTCAAGGACATTCAACTCAAAAGGAGCCATATCCAACTGCGCTATCAGACCTTCGAGTTGCCGCTTTTCCATCATCTCGGTTATGAACGGTTTTACGAATTGTCTGACAAACGGATAGGGATTGCCATAAGTGTTGATCTCGACAATAACATAGTTGCCGAGAAAGTCAAGTGATGTGTCTGCGGTCTATTACCGACGGATAAGAGTGATATGTTTTTCTGAATCGGCTGTTCTTGATTGATTCTCCGAATTCCTCCGTCTCTTCAAGGTCTATTGTGGTGTCTTTCCCAAGATGAAGCACAAGCTTCTTCTGCTGATTATTGCTTAGTCCCTCTCCAATTATGGCAAGATCCACATCGGAGGAGAATCGCTGAATGATACCGTATCCTTTGGTGAGCGATGTTCCGCCTTTCCACACAGTCCTTTCAGCCTGCGGCATTCGTGAAAGCCGTTGCAGAATCTGACATATCCAATAATCCTTCTCAACAAACTTTTGAGGGATTCCGAGTTCGGCGGAAGTGATTCTGATGGCATCAGCCAATTGTTCTTTGTTTTCGTGAAGTTTCATTTTATATGCCATTTTAATGAGTTGGACAAATGTGCCGACAGCCCCGGATAGTCGTATGAAGTCAAGGGATTGAGGGTTTCATACAGCAGAGAAGATAAGGATTCATATCCTATATTTTCAAGCATCGCTCCTAATAGAGCACGAAGTCTTGCCGGATATTTCTTGGCAAGCCCTGTCATAATCTCAATCTCGTCAGCTCCTAAGCGTTTTATAATTACAGCTAACCGATTGAGAGACGCTACTACTGTCGTATCCGGTATTTTACGAATATTGTTGATGGCGTCAAGAATGACAAGGTACTTGATATTGTCTACGGTTATCTCATTAGGCTGCTTTATGAATCGAACGGAATACCCCCCTCTGTCAAGGTTCCTTTTGACTCCGTTTATACCGATCTGAATTATTCCGGAAATCTGTGTTGTAAGACCCATCTCATTCCATCGGGAGTACCCCGTAATATAACCTGTCGGAGTGTCACCATCCCAAAGCAAATCCTTGACTATTTCCTCTTGGCTTGGCATAACTTCACCGAATATGGAGGTCTTCGGACGATAGAACCGCCCTTTCCCTGCTTTTCGCAGAACGCCCTCGTTGACCATCCTTCCGAGTTTGACCCGGATATTGTCCCACGATAGCATTGGCAGATTCAAATCGCCGATAGTGAATATCGTCTCCTCGGGAAACGACAGCACGCTACGTTCTATTTGCTTGGATTCGACCATCTTCATGTATTTACAACTGCAAAGGTAATGATTTTGTTCGGTTTTTATGCGCAAAAACCGAACAAAATTAAAAGATTCGCCTAAATTTTTGCTATTGAGAGCGATAGATGCGAATTGATTCTCTGGATTTTGCGGCAGTTTCAACCTGATTTAAGATGTCAAGCCCGTATTTTGTTCGGTTTCCTGTCCACAAAACCGAACATATACACGCAATAGGTATAATGCGCGGCAAGAGAGGGAGCGGTCTTCAGGGTTTGCGGATTTTACGACCGCTCCCTCACATGCCGCTTTGACACTGCGACACTCGGCATAGACTGCGGAGAACAGTCTTCCTTCGTCGGCTGTCCTTCGCAGACTATGCTGGTCATGTCGCTCAGTTCCATTTCTATTAAGATTATTATTGAAAAATTACTTTCAATAAGATTTCCGAGAGATTATGTAGCTGTGTGTTTTCACCGTGCCGGAGTCGTGGCTGCAGCACGAATCGTTACCCAACCGTTACCATTTTGGATTTTAAAAAAAGTGGTAACGAGTTGGTAACGAATGGCTGTCCGTAGCGGTCTTTTTTCTGTCCGATGACGGTCCTGAATCGTCATTTTTAGGCACTAAAAAACCGCAGAATACATTGATATTCTGCGGTTTAGTCTTGTTTAGACTTTTGTTGGCCGGAATCTGTCCGACCCGCTAAGTGGAGATGGAGGGATTCGAACCCTCGTCCAAACGTGGAACTAATGTGCTTTCTACGTGCGTATTTCCAAATTGGTTTTCGTGCGTCGGCAGGCATGGAACCGCCAACCGGCGCCTTAGCCCCTTAAACTTCGGACGCCGCGCGGGGCGCTTGGTGTCCTATTCCCGATATTCCTGCACCGCCGGTTCGGTTAGCCTCGGAAAATGGGCAACCGGGCGATGTCTCGTTTCCGCAACTATTGCGGAAATAAAGCTAATCTACTGTACTTCAATTAGGCAGCGAGAGCGTAGTTGTTTTCGCCATTTGAAATTGCTGATGTCCCTGATTAAAGAGCGTAGCCATCATTGCTCTGCACGCTTACACACCACCTCTACACGCTGTCAAAACCGGTCATCCCCGATGTTGTGGCGTAAGCATGGGTGCGCTCCGCTTTGTAATTTGCAAATTTACGCGCAAAACATGTCATATGCAAGCGGATTAAGTATTTTTAACTTTAAAGATTCGGGCGCTATGACAATTTGCTGTTAAAGAAACTTAAAGAAATAAATAAACGGGCGATATTTCATAACTTAGCAGTCCAAACACATAATTATATCATGGACAAACATATCGCTCTCTGCAAGAATGCCATTGTGACTGCTCTCGGCAAGCCGGCAAAAGATTTCACAAAGGACGACATCATACGCTATATATCGGAAAACGGCATCGAGATGGTTAATTTCATGTATCCGGCAGGCGACGGCCGCTTGAAGACACTGAATTTCGTAATCAACGACCTTGACTATCTTGAAACCATACTTTCTCTTGGCGAGCGCGTGGATGGTTCGTCGCTGTTCCCTTTCATAAGCGCCGGCAGTTCCGACTTGTATGTGTTGCCTCGCTTCCGCACTGCGTTTGTCGACCCGTTCGCCGAACTTCCCACGCTGACTATGCTGTGTTCGTTCTTCGACAAGGACGGACAGCCACTGGAGAGTTCGCCGGAGCACACGCTGCACAAGGCATGTGCTGAGTTCGAGCGTGTGACCGGCATGCGTTTCGAGGCAATGGGCGAATTGGAATATTATGTGATTTCCCCGGAAACGGGCAGTTTTCCGGCCACCGATCAAAAGGGCTATCACGAGAGCGGTCCTTTTGCAAAATACAATGATTTCCGCAGCCTGTGCATGAGTTATGTGGCCCGTACTGGCGGACGAATCAAATACGGGCACAGCGAGGTAGGCAATTTCACGCTCGACGGGCTCAACTATGAGCAGAACGAGATAGAGTTTCTGCCGGTTGACGCCGAGGATGCCGCCGATCAGCTGGTGCTTGCTAAATGGGTGATACGCAACCTTGCCGCACGTCAGGGCTATGATGTCACGTTCGCGCCTAAAATCACTACCGGAAAGGCTGGCTCGGGGCTGCATGTGCACATGCGCATCACGCGCGACGGCTGCAACATGGTGCTTGATGCCGAACGCCGCCTGAGCGATACGGCACGGCGCGCCATTGCGGGCATCATGAAACTGGCGCCCGCGCTTACGGCTTTCGGCAATACAAATCCCACGAGCTATTTCCGGCTTGTGCCTCATCAGGAGGCTCCGACAAATGTGTGCTGGGGCGACCGCAACCGTTCCGTGCTTGTGCGTGTGCCTCTTGGCTGGACGGCAGGTGCCGACATGTGTGCAGTGGCAAATCCCGGCTCGGAGGCCGGCGACGTGGATGCCACGCAGAAACAGACTTTCGAGATGCGCAGTGCCGACGGTTCGGCCAATGTGTACGAACTTTTGGCGGCGCTCGCTGTGGCGGCGCGTTACGGATTCGAACTTGACAACGCCCTGGAGATAGCAGACCGCACATATGTGGACGTGAATATCCACAGCGCCGAGCATGCCGACCGTCTTGCGGCGCTCGACAGCCTGCCTGTGGACTGCGCGCAGTCGGCCGATTGTCTTGCTGCCGTGCGCCATGTATTCGAGGGTGGAGGCGTGTTCTCTCCCAGCATGATTGACGGTATAATGGCCCGCCTGCGCAGCTACGACCCAGCCGAAGCGCATGCGGCGCTGAAAGCCGAAGCGCTGATGCAAAAGCTCGTGACGCGCTATTTCCACTGCGGCTGAGCACTTCCGCGCATCAATGCTTGAAGAAGCTAAAGGCGTGAAGACGGGGCGTTTCGCCCCGTCGCCCACCGGGCGCATGCATCTCGGCAATGTGTTCACGGCACTTGTGTCGTGGCTTTCCGTGCGCAATGCCGGTGGCCGTTGGATTCTGCGCATAGAGGACCTTGACCCGCAGCGATCCAGGCGTGAATATGCAAGCCTTATAGAGGACGACTTGCATTGGCTCGGCCTTGACTGGGACGAGGGCGGCCTTTCCGATAACGGCCCTGCAGCGCCGTATTCCCAAAGCCTGCGCTCCGAATTCTACGCCGCCGCCTTGGATCGCCTTCGCGGCACGGGACTCACTTATCCGTGCACATGCCGCAGAGCCGATATTATGGCCACTCAGGCGCCGCACCAGAGCGACGGCCGCATAATATATGCAGGAACGTGTCGTCCATCGGCTTCTCCGCCGTTTGATGTTGGAGCAGAGTCGTGCCCGCATGCTGTGAGGCTGTATGTGCCGGATGAGGTTATAAACTTTCAGGACGGCGTGTTCGGGCGGCAGGAGTGCAACCTTGCCGACCATTGTGGCGACTTTGTGCTGCGCCGTGCCGACGGCGCGTGGGCCTATCAGCTTGCGGTCGTGGTGGACGATGCGGCGATGGGGGTGACGGAAGTGGTGCGCGGTTGCGACTTGCTGCTGTCCACGGCCCAGCAGTTGTATCTTTACCGTCTGTTGGGTGTGCCTGCACCTGCTTATGCCCATGTCCCGCTTCTGTGTAATGCCGCCGGACAGCGTCTGTCCAAGCGAGATGCGTCCATGAGCATGGACGAGTTGCGGAAGCATTACAGTCCCGAGCGATTAATCGGCAGGCTGGCGTTTCTTGCCGGCCTTGTCGCGGACGCGTCGCCGCGCAGTGCCGAGTCTCTTATAGGAAGTTTTGAGATTCGTGGTATTCCTGCGGTGTCTGCCTTGACAGTGTAGGCGGTCAGCCCAGCACCACGTCGAGCACCATCATGAGCACAAATCCTGCGGCGAAGCCTATTGTGCCGATGTCGCTGTGTCGTCCCTGCTGCGTTTCCGGTATGATTTCCTCGACGACAACATAGAGCATCGCTCCGGCCGAGAATGCCAGCAGGTATGGCAGCACAGGCACCACAAACGATGCAAGCAGCAAGGTCACAATTGCCGCCACGGGCTCTACCGCTCCGCTCAGGGCGCCGATGGCGAAGGAGCGGTGATGGGTGTTGCCTGCCGCGCGCAACGGCATAGACACTATCGCCCCCTCAGGAAAGTTCTGAATCGCTATACCTGCCGAAAGGGCAAGGGCGGCGGCCATGGATATGCCGCCTGCCGCATCGAGAGCCGCCGCGAGCGTCACGCCCACGGCCATGCCTTCCGGAATGTTGTGCAGGGTCACGGCAAGTGCCAGTTTCGTCGTACGCGACAATTTGCTGCGCGGCCCTTCGCTCGCTTTCTCCAGCAAGTGTTGGTGTGGCGTGATATGATCGAGCAGCAACAGAAACGCTATGCCAAAAGCGAAGCCGGCCGCAGCGGGCATCACGCCGGCCAGACCTTCGCCACCTGACAGTTCCATGGCCGGAATGAGAAGTGACCATACGGATGCGGCCACCATCACTCCGGCTGCAAAGCCCAGCAAGGCTTTTTGCAATGCCGCAGGCATATTTTCCTTAGTCAGATATACGCATGCCGACCCCAGCGTGGTGCCGGCAAATGGCAGTAACAGAGCAAGTAATATAGGATGCATGTATGTGCGGGCGTGATTTTACAGCGTTTTTTTGAGTTTAACGTTTTTAGTGAAACAATTAAAAAATGATTTTGTTTCCTATGGTTTTCCGTGGCTGTATGTCTGTATGTGACGACGAATCTTCAGGCACGCCGATGTTGTGGCGGTGGAGCAGTTCGGTCGTCGCTTTCCGGAATGCCGCAGCACGCGGGTCGGCACTTCTATAGGCATCCACCACACGGAAGTTGCGCCCGGATGAGGCAGGTTCTGTGAAGTGCAGACGCCACGATGCGCCGTCGATGCGTACGCGTCCGTCGGCATGGCGGCTGAGACCCACCGACACCACGGCCCCGCCGCGTGTGTCGCGTGTGCGCATGTTGGATATGAAATTGCCCAGCGAGTATACCACGAGGCAGTGTGAGCCGTCGGGGTTTGTGCGCATTTCCATGGGCTGTACCACATGCGGATGCGCACCGATTATAAGTTCTACTCCCCGGCTTTGCAGCCATTCGGCGAGTCCGCGTTGCGCATGGTTGGGAAGCGGACGGTATTCATCGCCCCAATGCACGCAGGCGCATATTATTTCCGCTCCCGCCGCACGCGCGGCATCTATGTCGGCATCCATCAGCGTGCGGTCTATGTAGTCCACGATTGCGCCGTCGCGCTGCTCTATGCCGTTGGTGCCGTAGGTGTAGTTGAGAAATCCGATGCGTATGCCTCCGACGGTGCGTATGTGGGGCATGAGCCGCGTGCGTTCGGCGGCGTTACGGTAGGTGCCGAGGTGTGATGCGCCTATGCTGTCGAGCGCGTCGAGGGTGTGGCGCAACCCCTTGTCGCGGCGGTCGAGTGTGTGGTTGTTGGCTGTGAGAAAAAGTCTGAAGCCGGCGTCGCGCAATGCGCGGAGATACGTGTCGGGGGCATTGAAACAGGGATAGCCGCTGTGCGGTGCCGGACCGATGGGTGTTTCGAGGTTCACCACCGCGAGATCGGCCGAGCGAAACCATGGCGCGACATCTGCAAAGCATTCCGAGTAGTCCCACCGGCCATCGGGTCTGCGTGCCGCGTCGAGCTGGGCCTGATGCTGCATGGCGTCGCCCGCGAAAACGAGCGAGGCTTCGTCGGTTCCGAACAGGAGCGATAGCAGGCTCAGCAGCGGCAGCAGGGCATTCATCGGTGCTGGCGGCGTTCGGCGGCGATAAGGGTGTTGTGCAGCAGCGATGCTATAGTCATGGGCCCTACGCCTCCGGGCACAGGAGTGATGTAGCTGCATGCAGGCGCCACGGCCTCAAAGTCGACATCGCCGGCGAGTCTGTAGCCGCTGCGGCGTGACGGGTCGGAAACACGCGTGGTGCCGACATCCACCACTACGGCTCCGTCGCGCACCATGCCGGCTCCGACGAGTCCGGGACGTCCCACGGCGCTGATTACGATGTCGGCCGAGCGCAATATGGCGTCGAGCCCGCGTGTGGCGCTGTGGCACACGGTCACGGTGGCGTCGCCCATGGATGATTTCTGCAGCAGCAGCGAAGCCATAGGGCGGCCCACTATGTTGCTGCGGCCTATCACAGCCACGTGCTTACCGCAGGTGCTGATGCCGTTGCGGCGCAACAGTTCTATTATACCGGCAGGGGTGGCCGGAGGCAGGCAGTCCATGCCTAAGGCGAGCCTGCCGATGTTGTCGGGCGTGAAGCCGTCCACGTCTTTGCGGGGACTTATGACTTCAAGCAGGGCTTTGTAGTCGAGATGTGCGGGCAGCGGCAACTGCACGATGATTCCGTCTATATCGGAGTTGCGGTTGAGACTGCGCACGCGGTCGTGGAGCTGCTGCTGGGTGGTGGCGGCGTCCATGCGGACTATTGTGGAGCGTATGCCGCATTCCTCGCAGCGCTTGGCTTTCAGGTTGACGTAGGTCTCGCTCGCAGGGTCGTCGCCCACGAGCACGGCGGCAAGACGCGGAGTGCGTCCTGTTTCGGCGGCAAGCGCAGCCACGCGGCGCGCCGTTTCGGCACACCATTCGGCTGCCGCTTTTTTCCCGTCGAGTATGGTCATCGGTGTATCAGGCAAACTCTATACAGGTTCTTTATTTACGCATGCCGCGCATCTGGCGCATCATGCCCATGGGGTTTTTCATCGAAGTCACCTGCTGCATCATCTTGCGCATCTGTTCGAACTGTTTGAGCAGGCGGTTCACTTCGGCCGGTGTAGTGCCCGAGCCGCGTGCGATGCGCTGCCGGCGCGAGCCTACATTGAGCACTTCCGGGTGCTCGCGTTCGTAGGGTGTCATGGAGGTGATGATGGCTTCGACGCTGCGGAATGCGTTGTCGTCGATGTCGATGTCCTTCAGGGCTTTGCCCACGCCTGGAATCATGGCGGCGAGGTCTTTGATGTTGCCCATCTTCTTCACCTGCTGTATCTGCTTGTAGAAGTCGTCGAATGTGAACTGGTTGCGTCTGAATTTCTTGGCGATTTCCTCGGCTTCGCGTTCGTCGAACTGCTGCTGGGCTTTCTCCACAAGCGACACTATGTCGCCCATGCCGAGAATGCGGTTTGCCATGCGGTCGGGGTGGAACACGTCGATGCCGTCGAGAGTCTCGCCGGTGCCTATGAATTTGATAGGCTTTTTGACAACGCTGCGGATGGACAATGCCGCGCCGCCGCGTGTGTCGCCGTCGAGTTTGGTGAGCACCACGCCGTCAAAGTCGAGGCGTTCGTTGAATGTCTTTGCGGTGTTCACGGCGTCCTGGCCTGTCATGGAGTCAACCACAAAAAGTGTTTCGCCGGGGTTGACGGCATGCTTGATGGCTTCGATTTCGTCCATCATCTGCTCGTCGACGGCAAGGCGTCCTGCGGTGTCGACTATCACGAGGTCGAAGCGTCCTGCGCGTGCATGCTCTATGGCGCGCCGTGCTATGCCCACGGGGTCGGTGACGTCCGGTTCGGTGTACACTTCCGCCCCGATGCTCTCTGCGAGCACCTTGAGCTGGTCGATGGCCGCGGGACGGTAGACGTCGCAGGCCACGAGAAGCGGACGCATGTTTTTCTCGGCCATGAGTTTTTTTGCGAGCTTGCCGGTGAAGGTGGTCTTACCCGAACCCTGCAGGCCCGACATGAGGATGATGGCAGGATTGCCTTTTATGGCCAGGGGAGCGATGTCGCCGCCCATGAGTGAGGCGAGTTCGTCGTTGACGATTTTCACCATCAGCTGCTCCGGCTTTACGGCGTTGATTACGTTCTGGCCGAGAGCTTTCTGCTTGACGGCATCGGTGAATGCCTTGGCCGTGGCGAAATTGACGTCGGCATCGATGAGGGCGCGGCGCACGTCCTTGAGCGTGTCGGCCACGTTGATTTCAGTTATTTTGCCTTGGCCTTTGAGCAGCTTGAAACTGCGTTCGAGGCGGTCGCTTAGTCGTTCAAACATTCTTTATTTCGGTTTTTCTCTAATTAACGAGTCGGTTGGTGGCCGTGTCGGGGAATATTACGCTGGGAGTGAAGTGGCGTGCTTCGTCGGGTGTCATGGAGGCGTAGGCCATGATGATTACTATGTCGCCGGGCTGTACCATGCGCGCGGCGGCTCCGTTGAGGCATATCACGCCGCTGCCGCGTTCGCCGCGTATGGCGTAGGTGTCGAGACGCGCTCCGTTGTTGTTGTTGACGATGTACACCCGCTCTCCCGGCAGGATGCCTGCCGCGTCCATTAAATCTTCGTCAATGGTGATGCTGCCTATGTAGTCGAGGCGCGATTCAGTGACGGTGACGCGGTGTATCTTCGATTTCAGTACTTCTATTGTCATGGCTTTACGGGTGTGAAGCTGATGTTGTCGATAAGGCGCACCTCGCCGCAGTACACGGTGATGCAGCCGATGGCGCCCTGGGGTGCTTCCTCCCAGCAGGCTATGGGCTGCATGGTGTCGGGATGCACGATTTCAAAATATTCCGTGCGCAGGCCGTTCACGGCATCTATCGCGTCCACTGCACGGCGGCGCACCTGTTCCACGCTTTCGCCGGCTTTGCATGCTTCCACGGCATCAAGCAACGCACGGTGTATGGCCGGCGCTATGGCTCGCTGGCCGGCGTTAAGGCGGGTGTTGCGCGAACTCATGGCGAGGCCGTCGGCTTCACGCACGATAGGGCAGGGCACAATCTCGCCCGCGAAGCCTTCTATGGCGGCCATGCGGCGTATCACGGCTATCTGCTGGATGTCTTTGCGGCCGAAATAGGCGCGGGAGGGCTGTACCCAGCCGAACAGTTTGCTCACAATCTGTGCCACGCCGTTGAAATGGCCCGGCCGCATGGCGCCTTCCATGACTTCCGCCACAGGCCCGAGGTCGAATACGCGTGTGTCGGGCTCGGGGTATATTTCTTCGGACGACGGCACAAAGGCGAAGTCTGCCCCTGCAGCCTCCAGCATGGCGCAATCGGCCTGTTCGGTGCGCGGATACGTGAGCAGGTCGTCGGGATTGTTGAATTGTGTGGGGTTCACGAATATGCTTACAACGACTACGTCGCATTCGCGGCGTGCGCGCTCCACGAGCGACATGTGCCCCCGGTGCAGCGCACCCATTGTGGGCACGAGGCCTATGGAGAGTCCCTCGCCACGTGCTTTTTCTACGGCGCGGCGAAGCGCGTCTACTGTCCGTAATATTTCCATTTCGTCATACTTGATTTCAAACTGCAAAATTACAATTTTTTATCATGCCATGAAAATATTTGCAGCCGAAATCAATGTTGTGCTCCCGCGGCGGTGTCTCCTTTTGTTTTTTAGGGATATGCAGGTGGCGGTGTCGCTGCTGCGCAACTTTTGTCAAAGGAAAACAGGGGGGGCTGCAAAAAGCACGACGCCGGGCACTCACGTGCGCGGCGTCGCTTTCAATAAACAATATGCTCTGCCCGCGAGGGGCGGAGTTTTACTTCACGAGCTCTTTGCTCACCTTTGCGCCGCGGCGCACTATGTAGATGTTGCCGGCCTCGGGGTGTGCCACACGCACGCCCTGGAGGTTGAAGTACTCTGCTGGAGCATTGTCGTCGTTGTCTACGGCCACGTCCTCAATGCCCACTGTGCCGGTCTTGATGTTGGGGATGTCGATGGAGTGCGACGCAACCTGCTCATTGTTGACACGTGTCACAAAGTTTGCCTTGTAGTCGGTTTCGCCGGTAAGGCCTGTCACGACCGCGCTGCCTGTGAAGGTGTGTGTGGCGGTGAACGAATCGGCGTAGAGAGCCGTGTTGGTTGCTACGTCCGAATCGCCGTCGGGCACAGCATGGCGTACTGACGCTTTTTGGTCGCCGATTGTGAGGGTCACTTCATAGAGGTTGCCATCTTGGTGGTTGTTGACGTGGAGCACGTAGTTGACTCGCACCACGGTCTTTCCTGCAAACACCTCATAGGTGATGCCTACTACTTCTGCTTCGTTTTCGCCTGTATAGTATTTGTAGATCTGAACAGGCTTTTGACCGCCGCTATAGCAGGAGAATATGCTGTTTGTGGCGTTGTATCGGAGTATGTTTCTGTTGGAGGACGCAAACTTTATGGTGGCATCGCCGTTAGTGCCTATATTTATGGTTGCAGGCGCGGGGTCTTCTTGCACGTCCATATAATTTTGGGTGCCGGTTCCTGTAGCAGCCAGATAACCTTCGTCTTCAGAAGTGGTTATGCCTCCGTAGTTCTGGGTCTTGAACGTCCATTTGCCATCTTCGCCGCCGAGTGAGAGAATTAGGGGGCGTACGGTGTATGTCAGTACGCCGTCGGTTATGCTAACACTCACTTTATCCTTGTTGTTTGCTTTGACAATGTTTGCCATTGCCGCATTATTTTCGGTGTTTGCGATAATCAGGCGGTCGCCGGCTTTAAGCTCCGTGGCGTCTGTCACGAGGCGGAACTGGCCGAGAATGGCGGTGAAGTCGTAGTTGGAGTGTTGGACGTCGTCGCCTGTTCCTGCCACGATTTCCACTTTGGCGTTTTCATTGATGGTCAGTGTGCACACGCCGTCAGTGAATGTCATTTCTTCGTCGTTGACAGTGCCGACGATGTTTGCGTCATCGCAGTTTGTGACTGTGAAAGTCACTTCCGTACCCGCGAATATGCGGTTGTTGCCTTGGGCATAGTTCGTGGAACCGGTTGAGGCCGAGATGCTGACGCCTGTAGCTTTCAGGTAGACTGTTATTTTTGAAATCTGGGCATTGCCGGAATCATTTGCGGCGACTTTGTATCTGACGCCGGCCTGGTCGGAATTTACATTTATTACCGCTGTGCCGACTGTTTTGAGTTTTGCAGTAGTAACATTTGTGTTATCGGCGCCTGTGACTGTTACGGTAGCCGCTTTGGCGCATGTAGGGCCGGCTGTGATTTCTATACGGTCTACGGGTTTGTCAAATTCCGGCAGAATCACATAGCCGCTGAGTTTGGTTAAAAATAACGCATTTCCGTTAATGATGTAAAAATTACAAGCGCTCAGTGTATGGTTGTGGCTGCCTAAGGTGTAGTCTGTTTCTTTGGTAGCCATATTTTCATTTCCCTGCGGCCAATTGGTGGCTTGAGAGAAATCGAACTCGTGCACGAGCGCACCTGCCGTCATGCCTATTCCGACGAGCAGAAGGAGTGAGAGTAAAAGTTTTTTCATAAGATGTGATGTTGGTTTATAGTTGTGATGTTTGGTTAGGCATGGATGCAGAAAAGCGGAGCGCTCCGACTATGCCTTGGGGCACAATCGGAGCGCACTTATAGCTCGTGTCTGCGGATGTATGTCGCAGATGTTTGAATATTAAGCTTTTACAAAATGGGGGGGGGTAAAATTTCAGCGCTTGCCATCAGGCGGGCATCACGAAATAAGGATATGTGGCGCTGAGTTTTCATGCCGCAAAGTTAAGGCTTTAATTTGATGTGTGCAAGTGTATTTTGCAAAAAAAAGCCGCCATGAACACCGGCGTTCATGGCGGCTTTGAAAAGTTTATGGCATGGTGTGTGTCAGCGGATGAGCGCGCGGCCTCCCCAAACCAAAAGGACGCCGAGTATCACGCTGAGGGCGAGGTAGATGGCAAATGTGGTCCAGTCGCCCTTGGAGCCGAGAATCCACATGTCGTCGGCGAAGGATGAAAATGTGGTGAAACCGCCGCAGAAACCGGTGATAAGGAGCACATTTTCGCCGGGTGTCATCACATGGGCTTTTTCAAGGAGGCCGAAGAACAGGCCTATTATGAAGCAGCCTATGATGTTGACTAAAAATGTGCCATGGGGAAAGAGCCGTGGAACATGCCTGAACACCATTTTCCTACAAGATAGCGCCCGCAGGTGCCTACGAAACCGCCGCAACCGGCGATGAGCATTGCTTTAATCATAGTGGGATGTATTTTGTATGTATGATAATAGTTTGTATGAATGGTCGTGCGGTATATCTATTAAACATTGTCGCCTGCGTTTTGTTCTTCGTCGGCGGAAAGACCTTTGCTGCCGTGGAAGAATTTGTCGAGATGGCGTTCTTTGAAGTTCTGGAGTATGACCCAGAAGTCGGGTACAAAAAGCGTGCCTACGATGGCGTTGACAGCCATGCCGAATACTACGGCGGCTCCGAGGGCGATGCGGCTGCCTGCTCCGGCGCCTGTGGCAAAAAGCATAGGCATAACGCCGAACACGAATGCGAGAGCTGTCATCATGATGGGGCGGAAGCGCACGCGGCCTGCGTCCATGGCCGCGCGGCGTATGTCCTGACCGGCGGCGCGGTAGTCAAGGGCGTATTCCACGATGAGTATGGCATTCTTTGCCGAAAGGCCGAGCAGCAGTATGATGCCTATCTGTGTGTAAATGCTGATGCTCTGGCCCATGAACATGCACCCCACGACTGTGCCGAGCACGGCGGTGGGCATGGCGATGATTACTGCCACAGGGTCGGTGAGGCTTTCGTATTGGGCGGCCAGAACGAGCAGCGTTATCACCACGGCCAGTATGAGCACGAAAGTGACGGTGGTGCCGGATTGTGTTTCCTGATACGCCTCGCCGGTCCATGCGTAGGAGTAGTTGGAGCCGAGGGTGCTGTCGATTATCTGTTCCATTGCCTTTATGCCGTCCGAGGAACTTATGCCTTTCGCGGGGGTGGCGGTGAGCGAGGCTGTAGTGTACATGTTGTAGCGGCTCACGGACGGAGCGCCCAGCGATGGCTCTATGGTGGTGAATGCCCCGAAAGGCACCATGTCGCCCGAGGCGTTGCGCACGCTCAGAGACATGACGTCGTCGATCTGTCCGCGCGACACTTCGTCGCCTTTGAGCGTCACCTGGTAGACGCGCCCGAACTCAACGAAGTCGTTGACATAGCTGCCGCCCATGAACGCCGACAGCGTGCCGTACACGTCCTCGAGTGTGAGGCCGCGCAGTTTCACCCTGTCGCGGTCGATACTTAGGGTGTACTGCGGCACAGCGCCCTCGTAGAGCGACGATACGGATGCGATGCGTTTGTCGGCGCGTGCGGCTTTCTCTATGTCGCCGAGCGCCTGGAGCATGGCCTGGGGGCCGTGGTTGTTGATATCGAGCAGCTGCATTTCAAGCCCGGACGAGGCTCCGAGGCCGGGGATGGCCGGCGGGTTGAGGGCAAAGACAATGGGTTCCTGCATGGTGGCTCCGATGCGTTCTATTTTTTCAATTACGGACTGCACGTGTTCGCTTTTGGGCTTGCGGTCGGTCCATGGCTTGAGCACAACGAACATTGAACCGAGATTTGTGCCGGCGCCTCCGCTGAGAAAGCTCTGTCCTGACACGGAAATCACGTTTTTGACTTCAGGCAGGGCGGAAATGCTGTCTGAAAGCTGTGCCATCACGCGGTCGGTGCGGTCAAGAGCCGCTCCTGTGGGCAATTGTACGGAGGTCAGGCAGTAGCCCATGTCTTCAGATGGGATGTAAGATGTGGGCCAACGCATGAAACCGAAAAATGCGGCTCCTGTGATGGCGAAATATATGAGGATGGCCACCCACGGACGGCGCACGAAGCTGCCTACAGCCTTCATGTAGGCGGCTGTGGCGCCGTTCTCGGCCTTGTTCCACCAGCGGAACAGGAAGAAGCGGTTTTTGCCGGTTACGGGCTTGAGGAACAGGGCGCACATGGCAGGGGTGAAAGTAAGTGCGTTGAAGCCCGAGAATGCCGTGCTTATGGCTATGGTAAGCGCAAACTGCTTGTAAAGTTCGCCTGTGATGCCGCTTACGAGTGCTGTGGGGATGAATACGGAAAGGAGCACGAGCACTTCTCCGACAACCGGACCCTGCAGTTCTTTCATGGCTTTCTCAGCGGCCTGGCGCGGATTCAGTTTTCCTTCGTCAAGAAGGCGTGAACAGTCCTCCACTACCACTATGGCGTCGTCCACGACTATGGCCACGGCAAGCACGAGGCCGAAAAGGGTGAGCGTGTTGATGGAGAACCCGAGCAGTTTCATCACCGCGAAGGTGGAGATGAGCGATACGGGGATGGAAAGCATCGGGATGATGACCGCACGCCAGCTCTGCAGAAACAGCAGAATTACTATCATGACGATAAGCGTGGTTTCGAGCAGTGTCACGAGCAGGTCGTCGATGGATTCGGTCACGAAATCCGTGGAGTTAAGGAGGACGCGGCAGTGTACGCCCTCGGGAAAGTATTCCGAAAGGTTGTCGAGCTCGGTTTCTACGCCTTTCGCCACCTCGAGCGCGTTGGCGCCCGGTAGCTGGTATATGCCTATCAGTGCGGCCTGCTTGCCGTTGACGCGTGCCACCTGCGAGTAGGTCTGGCTTCCGAGTTCCACGCGTGCTACATCGCGCAGACGCAGCACTCCGCCGTTGTTGTCGGTGCGCAGCACTATGTCTCCGAACTGGTCGGCTGCGGTCAGGCGTCCGGGCGTCGTGATGGTGTACTCGAACGCTTGTCCGGAGGATGCGGGCGAGGCGCCCACCGAGCCTGCCGACACCTGCATGTTCTGCGACTGCACGGCGGCGGTGATGTCCTGCGGCGTAATACCGCGCACGCGCATCTTTTCCGGATCGAGCCACACGCGCATGCTGTAGCTGCCGCCGCCGAAGGCTCCTACGCCGCCCACGCCCGGTACGCGCGATATGGGGTCGACGATGTTGATGTTCGCGTAGTTGGTAAGGTATAGGGCGTCGTAAAGTTCGGGGTTGTCGCTTTCAAGTGCGGCAAAAAGGATTATGTTGGACGATTCGGCCATCACGGAGACGCCTTGCTGTATCACGGCTGCGGGCAGTTGCGGGTTGGCCAGGGCCACGCGGTTCTGTACTTTTACGGCGGCATCGTCGAGGTCGGTGCCGACTTCGAATGTGACGGTGAGGCTGTACGAGCCGTCGGAGCCGCAGTTGGAACTCATGTACATCATGTTCTCGATGCCGTTGACCTGCTGCTCGATGGGCACGGCGATGGTCTTTGCCACCGTTTCGGCGTCGGCTCCGGGATATGTGGCCGATATACGCACCGTGGGAGGTGTTATGTCGGGATATTGCGACACGGGGAGAGTTGTCACTGTGAGAACCCCCGCCAGCAACATCACCACCGCGATGACGATGGAGAAGATGGGTCGCTCAATGAAGAATTTTGAGAACATGCCGCGTGTTATTTATCCGTTTTTTGTTCAATGGGTTTTACGGTCATGCCGTCGCGCACTTTCAGCATTGCCGACGTGACGTAGCGGTCGCCGGGCTTGAGTCCCGAGGTGACGATGCGCATGCTGTCGTCGGCGAGTTCGCCTACCTGCACGTGTGTGTATACCACGCGGTCGGAATCGTTGACGGTGTACAGGAATTTGCCGAGCTGGTCGGTGGAGAGCGATGCGTCTCGCACAAGGATGGCTTCGGGGTCGACGCCCGTGGGCAGCGACACGTCCACGTACATGCCCGGGCGCAGCTCGTCGCAGGGGTTGTCGATTAGGGTCTGCATGGTGAGCGTGCCGGTCGACGAACTCATGTCAGGAGCCACATACAGCATGCGGCCGGTGTATTCGTGTTCGAGTTTCTGTCCGAAGCCCAGCGGTATGTCTTTCAGCCCCTCTTTTATGGAGTTGTTTATGCGGTGTGCGAGGGCCACATCCTCAATGCCGAACACGGCTATCATCGAACTGTTGTCGTAGATGTTGCAGAGTGTGACTGGCTCGCCTTCGCCGCTGACGTAGTTGCCCACCGACAGGATATTGTCGGAGACGCGTCCTGCAATGGGGGCGGTCACGCGGCAGTAGCCGAGTTTTGCGCGCGCCGAGCTCAATGCTGCTTCGGCGTTTTTTATCGACGCCTCGGCTTCGCGTTCGCTGCTACGTGCCTGTTCGAGCTCCATTTCCGACACTGCGTCGCTTTTGTAGGCCTTTTCCATGGCGGCCCGTTGGTGCGAGGCGTAGTCGTAGCTGCTGCGGGCGGTTGCCAGCGTGGCTTCGGCCTGTTTCACGGCATCGGAATAGGGCTCGCTTTCTATGGTGAAAAGCAGGGCGCCTTTTGCCACTTTGTCGCCTGAGTTGTAGTATTTGCCAGTTATGATGCCGTTGACCCGCGCCACGATGGCGACGCTGGCGTTGGCAATGAGTGTCCCCGGAAATTTTTTATACAGAGTCACAGAGTCGACCTTCACGGGACTTACTTCTATTTCCGGAGCGGATGCTTTCTGTGCGTCGCTCTGCCGGTGGCCGCAGGAGGTAGCGGTGCCTGCGATGGCTGCAAGCGCAGCCAGTACGTGGATGGTTTTCATTTTCGGGGGATTACATTGTGCCGATGCCTCCGCCGAGAGCTCTGTAAAGCGTGGCGAGCGACACGAGCGCGTCGCCACGGGCGGCAAGTACGGAATTAGTGTTTTCGAGATAGTTTAGCTGCGCGTCTACCACGTTTGTGAAAGGCGACAGCCCTTGTTTGTACTGATCAAGCGACAGGTCGAGCGACAGGCGGCTCTGCTCCACCACGTTGTCGAGTATGTCGATGCGCCGCAACTGGTTGGTGTAGGACGTAAGCGCATTTTCCACTTCCTGGACGGCATTGTGCACCACGGAGTTGTAATCTGCCACCATGGCTTCCATCTCGTCGCGTGCGGAGGCCACCCCGGCACGGCGTGCCAGGCCGTCGAACACAGTCCATGAAAGCGTGGGCGCAACTGACCATGTGAGCGAGCCGTCCTTGAAAAGGCCGTCGGGATGAGTGGCGGCGGTGCCCACCGCTCCGGATATGGACAGCGTGGGCAGATAATCTTTCCGGGCTATGCCGAGCGCGGCAGCGGCGGCCTCTATCTGTGCTTCGGCCTGGGCGATGTCGGGCCTCCGGCGCAGCAGTTCGGCGGGCACTCCGGCGTTGACTATGCGATGCCAGTCTGGCTGCACGGCGTAGCCTTTTTCAAGCATTGGCCGGATGTCGGCGGCATACAGGCCGCACAATGTCGCTATGGCGTTGATGTCGGCCGCAATCTGTGTGTCGAGCAGCGGCAGCGACGACTGCGTGGTGTACAGTACGGTGAGAGCCTGCGCCACATCGAGTGCGGATGCGAGTCCGGCCTCGTGGCGTGCTTTGGCTATATCCACGATGTGCTGCTGGCGGCCGATGTGCTCGTTGGCCACTTCGCGCTGTGCCTGTGCTGTGCGCAGGTCGAAATAGGCGGATGCTATCTGCGCGCACATCGACACCATCGCTGCCGTATATTCCGCGCGTGATGCGTCATAGTTGTGTCCGCTCTGCTTCACGCGTGCGCGCACTTTTCCGAAAATGTCGGGCTCCCACGAGGCGTGCAGCCCGAGAGAATATCCTCCGGCTATGATGCCGTCGGTGCGGCTCCGCTGCCATCCTGCCGTGGCTCCGACGGCAGGAAAATAGGCCGCACGGGCGCTGCGCACTCCCTGTAGGGCTTCGTCGGCACGGCGTGCGGCCATGGCGAGGTCGAAATTGTTGCTTTCGCCGAGTGCTATCAGCGAGTCGAGCGTAGAATCTCCGAATCCGCTCCACCATGTGTCGTCGGCAGGAAGGGTCTGGGCATTGGCCTCGGCTACGCCCCAGTTTTCGGGCAACGGGGCGCGCAGATAGTGGTGCTCTGAGCCGGTTTGAGGATAAGCGCTAATTGCCGTTGTGCCGCCGATGAGCAGTAGCGACAGGATGGGAGAGAGGATGATTTTGCGCATTTTAGCGGTTTTCAGTTAATCTAAATATAATAACTGCGAAAATGTGCAAAAGGTTGTCTTTAGTGGCTTGAGTGCGTGTTAAAAAATAGGGGTGGTTCGGAACCCGTGTTCAACATTGCGGCTATACGGGCAGTTTGCCCGGGGCGGTGAAGATATGGTACAGCATGTCGCGGAACAGCGCCGTGGCAGGCTGGCGCGAGCCGTTGCCTTTGCTCATGGCGTCGAAACGCCGCACGGTGTCAAGTATTTCGATAATCTGGAATGGATTGTAGTTGGCCAGCACGGCACGCACGCGCCGCAGGAATATGGCGCGGTTGAGCGACAGCGCGGCCATCAGTCCCTTGTCGCTTTTGTCGGGAGTGTATACGGCCACCATGGCATCGGCAAACAGGCTGAATATGCCCGATGTCAGCAGCACTATGGGTGCGGCTTTCGGGTTGGCGGCAAAATAGTCGGCTATCCGCCATGCCTTGGCTGTGTCGCGTGCTGCGAGTGCGTCGAGAAACTCGAAAGAGTTGTAGTCCTTGCTGTAGCCGATGTTCCGCTCTATGGCTTCAGGGGTGATTTCGGCTCCTGCGCCGAGTATGGCGGAAAGTTTGCCTATCTCGTTGTGCATGCGGCTGAGGTCGGCGCCGATGAAATCGCACAGCATGCCGACGGCTTTCGCCCCGGCTTTCATGCCCATGTCGCGTACGAGCGTGGCGGCATGCGACGGCATCTCGTAGTCGCGCACTTTTTTCGCCTCGAAGATTACGCCTTTGTCTTTTACTGCGGCTATGAGCTCCTTTCCTTTGGCCTGTGCGCCGCGCACGCATATCACGAGGATTGTCGACGGCGACGGACTGGCGGCATAACGGTGCAGGCGGTTGAGTTGGTCGGCACGCACGGCCTGCGCTTCTTTTAGGATTACGAGCTGACGCTCCGACATCATAGGTACGCTCATGCATAGATCCATCACGGCTCCAGGCTCGACCTGCGGCGCGTAAAGTGTGTATTGGTTGAACTCCTTGTCCTCGTCGGGGATGATTTTTTCAAACTCCTTTACGAGAGCGTCGATATAGTAGCCCTCCTCGCCGTGGAGCAGATATACCGGGGCGTACTGCCTGTTGGCGAGCTGCCGCCTGAGGGCGTCGAATGTTATGGTTTGGGCGGGGGCCATGTGCGTGGTGTTCGGAAATTTTTGTAAATTTACGCACTATTTCCGAAACATGCAACTCAACCTACCCGAATACGATGTGCGCCTGCAGCGCCTTGCCGACGGCTCTATGCGCATCTACGACGATTTGCGGCGCAAATTCGTGGCGCTCACTCCCGAGGAGTGGGTGCGCCAGCATTTTGTGCACTGGCTGCTGACGGAAAAGCGCTATCCGGCCTCGCTCACGGCCAATGAAGTGGGGCTGCGCCTCAACGGCACATTGCGCCGGTGCGACACCGTGGTGTTCGCGCTCGACCGCCATCCTGCGGTAGTGGTGGAATACAAGGCGCCGCATGTGGCTGTGACGCAGAAGGTGTTCGATCAGATAGCCCGCTACAACCTTGTGATGCAGGCCGATTATCTGGTGGTGAGCAACGGCATGGAGCATTATTGCTGCCGCTATGACCATGCCACCGGGCGCTACGCTTTCGTCCGCGACATCCCGGCATGGCACGAATTGAATCAGTGCTTGAAGAAGTAGGCCACGCGCACAGTCCACTGGCGGTTCTTGGCCCCGAAATTGTCAAGCAGGCGGGTTTTGAGAGCCGATGTCATGCCCCACGTGTAGGAACCCGAAATCTGCCAGTTGCGCATCACTTCCACGCCTATGCCTGCGGTGACACCGAGTTCCGCGCCCGAGAAGTCGATGGCGTCGCACTTGTTGTGGGCCGCGAGTATCGACAATTCGGGGCCTCCGTATGTAAATGGCGCCACGTATTCCTCAAGGCCGTTCATGCGCGTCCATTTGAAGCGCAGGTGCAGAGGAATCTGTATGTAATGCATGTATAGGCGTTCGTTGCCGTAGCCGAGGCTCGACCATACTTTTTTCTCGCCGAGGTTCACTTTGGCGCCGCTTTGGTTGTATAGCAGGCCGAAGTCAAGACCGAAGCCTATGCCGGGAAACATCATTTCGCCAAGCACACCGGCCTGATAACCAACCACGCTGCTCACGCCCACGAGGTTCTGGTCGAAACTTAGAGTGTTGAAGTTGGCTCCTGCCACACCGGCGGCGCGGAACTGGGCTATTGCGCCTGCGGCGCATAGGCATATGATGGCAATGAATGCGCTGAGTCTTTTCATCCTTTTTACGATTTACAGCGCAAAGGTAAATAAAATCAACGACATTTTCCGATAATCGCCTGTTAATAATTATTTGCCGCTCGGATACGCCACCGTCCAGTCGCATCGGTCGAGGGCAGCGCGGGTGAATTCATATCGTGCGAGGATGGAATCACCAAGCCTTCCCTCTTCCGATATGAAAGAAACGAAAAACACCTGCAGCACCTTGTTTCGCTCAAATAGCTCGTCCGGCTCGAATTGCATGCCATCAGTCTTTTGTGGCTTTAAATAATAAATATAATAATCCGACACATAAAAATTAGTGTCAGGATAATTGAAGCACACCGACACAAACGCCCATTGGTCACTTTTGTTTTCAAACTTAAGAATCCGAGTCTCCGGGCCTTCGTCATCGTAACAAGTGGATGCGCTCAGCATAAAGCCAAGACATATAATAAAAAGTGTCTTCTTCATATTATCATTCTTCAGGGTATACCACAATCCAGTCATGGTTACGTAGTTCTTCATATGTGAATTCATAGTATGCGAGCAATGTCTTTTCACTGGGTCTGAGGTCATTCCCTATATCAAACTTGAATATAAATACCTGTAAAACCTCATTAAATTCGAAAAAATCTTCTATAGTATAATGATAAGACTGTATACTCCTAATGGAGTATGGGCTTATCAAGCTATAATTAGTCAACTTCAGGTCATTAATAATTGTATCGGGATATTCAAGCCCAATCCCTACACCTATAATTCTATTGCTTTTATTGTTTACAAACATAATGTCGACAGGATCCGACATGTCGCACATCGGGCATCCGCAAAGCAAAATCGTCAGGGTAAGACCCGTTATGATATTAAATAAAATGTATTTCATCGTATCATGGATTTGAAATTAACGTATATTTGGAATGAAAGGTAAGAAATAGTTCCAGAAATTGACCTTTATAGAAGTCGCTTCACGCATTCTTTCCTTTTGTTCATCTATTTCATAATCTACATATTTTCCACCCGGCAATAGAGGGTTTTCTCCGAAATACCAGCCGAAATAGTCTTTTGGCTTATTTCTTACCCATTCTGAGTATTGTCCTTCGGTCTTATAAAAGGCTGTTACGTTTTCGTTGAAATATCTAAACGCGAGGTAGTTGGCGTTCATTTCATAGGAGCGGTAGCTATGGTCGCTGCCATACATGACGTTGAACACGCTCGGCAGAGCCACAGCGGGCCAGTAAGCCGGTCCCAAACGCTGACTCTGCAGGTAGTGCCCGTATTCGTGTTGGAATGTCGGGTGGCCTGCATCTGCTCTGAGGTCTTCCCGTCCCAAAATGAAGCTGCCCAAAGTCACTGCGCTTTTGCTGTTCCAGGAGTTTGCCACGGCTGTGGCGCCGTATGCATGTGATACATTGTAGACGCGCCCTGCCATATTTGCTATGTTGGAATACATGTAGCCTACCATGGTCTGCGTAGCCTGAAACGTGAAGCGAGAGAACAATTCCAAAGCGCGGCCGAAGAAACCTTTGTTCGGATCGGTAACAAACAAGCCTGCGATTATTTTAGCAGCATTGGTTGCATGCCGGTTTGCACTTTTTATTATGTTTTCGCCGCCGATGCCATTGTTCCGTAGTACTTCGTGCACAATGGAAACAGGTAGTCTTGAAGCGCGTAGAGGAAAAGAAAAATCGGTCGTGACTTCATGGACGGCGGCATCATACATGTTCGTGTAAGTGATGCTGTGGTAGTTGCCATATTCGTCAGTCACTTTTGAAAGCAGCGGCAGATGTCCGTCGGGCTGGAGATATATTGTGGTGAATTTTCGATTTATGGTCGACGTAGATGTCCTTCCGGAGAAAAATATATCCGCCTTTCCGTTGCCTGTGAAATCTGCTGTGAATAAATATTGGCAATCCGAGACAGGAGGTGAATTTGGCCCCTGATACATAGCGAATGATGTTCCATAATTTTCATTTATGAACGCTTTTGTCGCGGTATACTCACCGCTGCGTTTGACAGCATAGAGGTCGTCCATTCCGTCGCCGTTGATGTCGGCTATGAAAACCTCATAATCGGCCGGGTTGACAAAGTTTGTTGGCAGGTTTGAAGAGAATCCTGTTCCAGTGGATGTATAAATGGTGATGTTTTTGCGACTGCTGTCTATTTTCAGAATGTCAGTGTTTCCGTCGCCGTTGAAATCACCCGGATATACATAGTCGCTGCTTTTAAAGAACCAATATGTCCCTACTTTTTCAATTTGAGAGGAACCTGCAGAACGGAAGTAGTCGAAACCATCTTTATGGATATTTATAATGTCGCACATGCCGTCGCCCGAGAAATCGGCGGTTACAACATTGTCCCAATTGCTGGTGCCTTTCCCGTTTACCGTCCTGTATGAGCCTGTTAAGTGGCAGAATATAATTTTGTAGTCGGAAGAATTCTTGTAACATAGAATCAAATCGTCCATGCAATCACCATTTAAATCGGCAACAATAGGAATGGTTTCGCGTTGTTCTGTTGTAATGACAGGGTATTTCTTTGTGAAATTATTACCATCTGATGTGTACTGAATGTAGGAATATGTTGTTCCTGGTTTATACTCTTCGATGAAATCGTATTTTCCGTCGGCATCGAAATCTCCTATGAGCAGACGGGTATGCTCGTTGTTGAGAAATCCCCAGTTTGTATATTCGAATTTTCCGTTTCCTTTGTTTTTAAAAAGTCTCCATATTTTTTGAGTTTTATTATTGGCGTTGTTTGCGACTTCTAAATAATCTCTTAGTCCGTCTCCATCGAAGTCTCCAATGTATAAACCAATGTTGTCACCTGTAAAAACTGGTTGCTCTATGCCGGGAAGTAATGTGGCGTCGGGTGTTTCAGACCATTCGAAACTCGTGCTTTTAAAGCCGATATTGTCTGTGCCTCTCAGTTTTATGGATTTTAGATAAGGGAGTGTTTTTCCGACGTTGGTTTTGTATGTGAAGTCGTAGCTACGCAAAAAGTTTTCACCAAAAAATACTTCAACCGAAGTAAGGAGATGCGATGTGTGGTAGTGGTTTCCGAGAACGTAAAAAACGGCGCATTTTTCTCGCGGCGAGTATGTGAATTTAAGTGTGTATGCCGGAGATACCCCTGCGGCAACGTTTCCTCCGTATTTTATGTTGTCGACATAAAACTCGCCGAGTGCATTCTTGTACTCTATGGTATAGTAATTTCCGTTGGCGTCTTCCACTTTATTGAGAAGCCATGAGAGGTAGCTGCCTGCGCCACGTCCACTAATACGTCCATCCATGGTGCTGCCGTAGTACATGGTGCTGCCTTCGCCGTTTTCTATGGTAAAATAATTAGGATTGCCTGATTTGTCGGTTTTTATACGCCAAAGGTTGTTCAGTTCAGGAACGTAGAGATTGTCACCCTTGTAGAGCAGTCGCATTCCGTCAAGTGCGAAATGGTCGGCATCTGTCATACTTACGCCCGATACGCTGCCGTCATGGTACAGGTCAGACCCCGTGCGTGTTATCATCGAAAGCCCCTTTAGGTAGAATCCATGGCCGAGTACGCCGTCGCCACGTCGGCTATCATATGCTATTCCTATCTCTGGCGAGAATCCTCCGGCACCCTCGGGCAAGTCGAAGGTGACGTCGTATTGTGCCGCTCCTGACGGCGACACCTGAAACTCGCCGCCTATAGTGCCTACAAGGCCGATGGTGCCTCCCATGTATTGTTCGGGATAAGGCGTTTTGTCCATTGATATTGTCTGCGCGTGTACATACACTGGCAGCGTCAGCACGACCGCTAAATATATGTATATTCGCATATTCATTGTTTGCCAAACGCCCCTGCGCCTATTTGAATGTTATTATTAAATATTACTATTAAGTAGTATCCTGAAGCTAAAGAACTGACATCTATAGTTGTGCGCATGTCCTGGATGTAGCCTTGGCGATGAACCATAGCGGTATTGATATTGAGGATTTTATATTGGTATGAAAATATCCCCAAATCAATGTCTGTGTCGATTATGGCTGTAATTTTGGTAGTTGCTATCAAAGGAGATACCGTAATGGTAATTGCAGGATTGGGGGTAGCAGTAGATTCGGGTAGCTGTGAATGGCTTTTTATGGTTCGCTTTGCAACATTACCATCCTCTGTATATGAATATTCATAGGTTGTGGTAATCTTTATATCTGGTATGGCTGTATTGCTTTGGCCTTTGATGGCAAAGGATGAGCAGAAAAGCAATAGGGTGGGCAATAGTGTTCTTTTCATGGAGAGGTTTAAGGTTTTTTAGATTTTGCAAACGTATGTAAAAAATATTACATATACAAGAAAAACGCGCATTTTTATTGAAACAAACAATAAAAATGCGCGAAATGTAAAGCCGTGGGCGCTATTCGCCTAACGCTTTTTGGATGGCCGGTAGGATGAGGGCTTCCATGACAGCGTAGCCTTGGGCGTTGGGATGCACGCCGTCGGCGGTGTAGTCGGGGTTGAGGGCGCGGTCGGCGCCGTGTGCCATGGCTGTGTAATAATCGACATAGGGGATAGAATTGTTTTCGGCGTAGACCCGTATGCGGCGGTTGAGTTCGGAGATTCGCCCGGCTGCGTCGGTAATAGAGGGATTCCAATAGAAAGCGGCTGCAGGCAGGGTGGAGGTAAGAATCACTTTTATGCCTGCCGCGCGGGCGAGCTCGCACATGGATATGATGTTGCCCATGGTGCGGTCGGGATCGTAGGGGTGGGTGTTTTCGGCGCAGTCGTTGGTGGCGGCGTTGAGCACTACGAGTTCGGGGTGCAGGTTTATCACGTCGTCGCGGAAACGGGAGAGGAACTGGTAGGTGCTTTGGCCGGATATGCCACGGCCGATGAAATGGTTGTCGGCGAAGAACGATGGGTGGTTGCCCGGCCAGAAATCGGTGATGGAATTGCCCATGAACACTACGCGACGCTCAGAAAGCGGCAAGGCGGCCACGCGGGCGTTGTCGGCTGCGTAACGTTCGAAGTTCCCCCAGTATTCGCGTTGTGCGGCCGCAGTGCCCCCGGCAGCCGACGGTATGGCTGCCAGGAGCACTGCGGATGTAAGAACGGAAAGATGTCTCATTTACTGAAATAATCTATCAGTTTATGAGGAACAGTTTGTCGTTGCCGTTATAGCTGCACTTTATGGTGGCGCGGCCATCGGTGATTTTGCCTATTTCGATGTCTATCGCGCCGTCGCTTTTTACCTCGAGTTTTGAACTGTCTGTGATAGGAGCGTAGAGCTGGTAGCGGATGGCGTCGGTGAGGCCGTTGGCATTGGTGCACCGCACAGGTGTGGCGGGGATGTTGAGTTTTTTGCCGTCGGCGTAGATTTCTACCGACGGTACTGCCGGCGGGGTGCACTGCATGCCTTCTTTGGCGAATCCGATGCCGTGGAGGGTGAATTTGCAGTCGGGGCCTTCTGCCACAAGATAGATGGCGTGTTTGCCTTTGAGGCCTTCTACTCCGGGCACTGCCACTTCATAGCTGCGCGCTTCTTTAGGGGTGCCTGCGGGCACGTCGACAACGGCTATTTCGCGTCCGTGCCATGTGTCGTTGGCGTAAGGGCCGTCGAGCATCACACGGATGCGGAATCCTTGCTTGGTGTCGGGGGTGAGGTTGAGCGACAGGCGTGTGCCGTCGCCGGGGAGTGTGCCGCGGAAGGCTTTGACGCCTTTGGCGTCTTTGTCAAGACCTCCGAATCCGAAGTATTTGAATCCGACGATGCCGCCGTCGGTGATGTCTTTAAGGTCCATGCCGTCATGCCATACGTCGTGGTTGTCCTGGAGCCAGTCGTTTCCGGTCATGTAGCACGCGATGCCAGCCGAATAGTAGCGGTAGGGCGGCAGACCGAAAATCTGGAATCCCTCGCTGGTGACTTCTGCGCCTTTGTATTCTGTGCCGTCGGACGCTGCAGCTGTCCATTCGTTGTTTTTGGCGTAGGGGTCGTAGGCTGTGATGTGCACTTGTCCGCCGTCGGCCACTTTTTTCTTGTCCCATGTAATCTTGACAGGGGCTACCATTGCCTGGCGGGCATTGCCGAAGCAGCGTGGCGGGCGGTGGTAGAACACATACCATTGTCCGTTGATTTCCTGAAGCGAGCCATGGGTGTTGTGGGCTGCATTGGTGGTGGTGAGGTGCGAGCCGTCGTGATTGGGTACCACACCGCGGGAGTCGACAAGCACGCCGCCCGAACGCCACGGGCCGAGAGGCGAGTCGCCATAGGCGTAGCGCAGTGCGGAGTTGGTGGAGCCGAGGCCGTAGTCCGGGCCACTGTAGCCAGAGAAAACCATTATGTATTTGTTGCCGACCTTTCGGATGGACGATGCCTCGAAGAAATTGAAATCGCCGGGATTCTGGTCTTTGTAGAGCGCCGGATATTCGGTGCCTTCCGGGTCGCGTATTTCGCCATAGCGCTCGCTTGCGGGGATGAAATAGTCGTGGATTTCTGTGCCGGGACGCACTGCGTACATGTTGTCGGGATCGAGCTCGAAAGCGGTGCTGTGGCGGAAGCCGTAGTACACGTAGGCCCGGAAACCGCGGTCGTAGTCTTTGTCACGTTTGTCGGTTATAGTCTCGACGAACACCGACGGGTCGAAATCAATAAGCGACCCGGGCACGCACTGTGTGCCGTCGGGGGTGAGGTTGACCGGAGTGAATGGGCCGTCGGGCCTGTCGGATTTGCACACCATGGCCACGCGGCGCCATCCGCGAGAGTGCGGGTAGAGCCAGTATGTCTTCTTTCCGGTGGTGCGGTCGTTGACTTCTACAAGGTCGGGGGCGTACATGGTGTCCCATTGTCCGTTGACGAACCATGAGAAAATGGGGCCTTCGTCGCGCCATTGGCTGAGATCCTCGACTGGCGCCGACCACATGCGTATGTCGTTGCCGCAGTAGCGGTCGTAGGAAATGTCGTGCGAGCCTATTATGTAGGCGCGGTATTTGCCGGGGGCGTCGGGGTCTTCAAACACGCGTGGCTCGCCGTCGGGAAGATGCTCCCAAAGAGGCAGGTAGGGGTTCTGTGCACCGGCCGAAGCGGAGGCAAGGGCCAAAAGAAATGAAAAAGCGATTTTTCTCATGGTTGGTTTCAGTGGGTCGGTTTATTATCGGGTATTATGATTATGTCTACAAAATTAAGCAAAATCCCGCTAATGTCCAAAGCCGGCCTAAGATCCGGGGGCCCGCGCGGTATTATATGGCTTAATAGTCAAGCAGGCGGCCGTTGTCGTTCCATTCGCCTGTCATATGGCCGTTCTCGCTGGCTTGGATGAGTTTTTCCAGTCTGCTCCGGAACAGTTCAGGAGAGGCTTTCACTCTTTGTATGTTGTCGATTCGTACTCTTTGGTAGAGCGGATGGAACGAAATGAAGTTGTTCCATGCTGCCGGCCGTGCCTTGAATGCGTCCAGAATGTCCGGGTCGATTATGAATCTTTCCTGCGATGGCGGCAATGCCGCACGTCCGCTGTCGGTCATCAGTCCGAGGGTTTCAAGCCGTCGGCACCGCTCTTTGTTCAATTCGGTCCACCTGCTGTTTTTGGAGCGGCGGCTGAAACGTTGCAGTGTCGTCCCCCCGATGTTTTTTACGGTGGAATCTATCCATCCGAAGCACAGGGCTTCTTCTACTGCGTCAAGATACCACAGGATGCCATCCTGTGGCGGCGTCTTTCCGCGTTTTACGGCTGTCCAGCATTCTGTTTCCCTGTCATGGTTTTCTACAAGCCATTTCCTGAAAGAATTGCGGCAGGGGGCGGAAATGATGTTTACGGGTGTCATTTTTGCATAAACTCTTCTGCCGTCAATGTCAGGAAATGTTCGGTTCGGATGTCGCCTAAAAGCGATGTTTTGCCGTGTTCGGTGTGATGGTAGCGGAATCCGCATTTTTCAGCGACACGGCGTGAGCGCTCATTGCCGTCGTAATGACCGATCCACAGCCGGGACAATCCGAGTTCGGAGAAGCATCTGCCGGCAAGGGCTCTGACAACTTCCGTAGCGTAGCCGAATCCCCAGTGTGGTAAGCCTACCCAATAGCCTATTTCTGCATCGCCTTTGTCTATTTCTGCCGAATGAAGTGTGTCGGAGAACATTATGCCGCAAGAACCGATCGGTTGGCCGGTGGATTTAAGTACCATGGCGTATACTTCCGGCTGGGAGAAAACCGTGCGTATTATCTCAAGGCTTTCTTCTACGGATTTGTGGGGCGGCCAGCCTGCTGCGGGCCCTACCGCCGGGTCTTGTGCGTATAGGAACAGTGTTTCGGCATCGTCTTCTCGCCATGGGCGCATAATCAGTCGTTCGGTCTCAATCATTGCAGGAAATTGTTTGGCTCAAAATTAGCAATAATTTCCAAGAATCGGCACACGCATGCGGCAGAATTGCAGTAATTCTGCCGCATGCGTGTGGTTTTAATTGCCGGCAAGGGCCTGAGCTTTTTGAGCAAGCAGCTCATAGGGCATTCCTCCCACGCTGCGTTCTATGTTGCCGTCGATGTCGATGAAAAAAAGAGTAGGAATAGAACGGATGTTTGCCGCTTCGGCCAAGGCCCGGTTTTTGTCTACATCCACTTTGAGCACTTTGACTTTTCCGTCGTAGGCTTTGGCGAGTTGTTCCATCAGTGGCGCGAGGGCCTTGCATGGGCCGCACCATGTTGCGTAGAAGTCGATTATGACGGGCATTTTTCCGGTGAAGTCGTATCCTTTGAGATGAGGAAGGTAAGTTGCTATTGTTTCCATTATTTATTGTGTTTTAATGTCATTATTGTAATGGGGCATGCTGCCACACATTTGCCGCATTTTATGCAGTCGGCGTGCAGGTAGCCGGATTTGTCGCCACGGCTGTCGTAGGGTGTTAGCTGCATGGGGCATACCCTTGCACAGCTTTTGCATTTCATCTGGCATGTATCTGCCACATGGATGTTGATGAAGCCGTGCGGCAACGGTTCTTTTCTGGGCGATACCCATGAGGAAAGTGTGCCCATCGGGCAGAACGAACACCAGGTGCGTGGCGCGTAAATAAACGACAGCGTGACGCCTACGATGGTGGTGACCAGTATTATCGTCCAGAACACACGTCCCATGGCATTCCAGTCGGGCCACGCAAAATACATCTGCACGCCGAACATTGCGAAGATAAACAAAACCATGAACAGCCTGAAGCGCGGACTGCGCACGAAAGCCGGAATAGGGCGATGCGGAGAATACTTTGCCAGCACGCGGTCATAAAAATTGCCACGCGGACATGCGTTTCCGCACCACCATCGGCCGCGTTTTACGGCAAAAGCTACAGGAGCTATCATGCAGATGAGGGCCAACAGGCCGATTATCGGATAAAAGAATCCGATGACAAGGTAAAGCAGCAGTAGCCAGTACAGGGCATTGCCTTTTGTCGGAAAATAGCGGTGGAAATTCTTGTTGGCCATATTATGAATGGTTTTTTAGGGGTTGTTTTGCAGTGTAGTATGCTTTCCAGGTATGCAACTGTAGCATCCCTGAATGTTATTGATATGTGCAAAATTACGGGAGTAATAATTGATTTGCAAATGTTTTTGGCTATATTTGCATTGAAATTATCTATCATGGCTTCATGACCCTTCAGCAATTAAAATATATAATAGCAATAGACAGGCACCGTAGCTTTGCCCGTGCTGCGGATGAACTCGGAGTCACGCAACCCACACTCAGCAGTCTTCTTCAGAAACTGGAAAACGAACTTGACGTGCGTATATTCGACCGTTCCAACAAGAGTGTATGCCCCACGGCAATTGGATTAAAGATTCTGCGGCAGGCGGAAACGGCGGTAAACGAGGCCGGACGCATCAATGAAATCGTAGCGGAGGAGAAAGGGAGCGTGGCCGGCACGCTGCGCATCTCGGTAGGCCCGACTATAGCGCCATATATTCTTCCGAAGTTCATAAAGACATATACAAAGAAGTTTCCGCAAGTGGGGTTGAGCATCGACGAACTGAAGTCCGATGCGATGGCAGACGCACTATACAGAGGACAGCTTGATGCCGGAATTGCTATAAGCGGCAATGCGCGCGACGGTATACTTGAGATTCCGTTATACACCGAGCCGTTTTGGGTGTATATCGCCGAAAGCTGTTGGCGCAAACTGCCTGTGTTCAGGCCGGATAATCTTGAACACGAACAGATGTGGATAATGAAGGAGTCGCAATGTCTGCGCGACAGTGCTTTCAGTTTTTGCAAAGCGCGCGGAATAGGCAAACGCATATATGAGGCCGGCAGCATAGAGACCCTGATTCGAATTGTCGATGAGAACGGCGGATTCACCATAATCCCCGAGATGCATCTGCCCATGCTTTCCGTGCGTCAGCGTGCCAATGTCCGACGCATAGAAGGCGATTACTTGTCTCAGCGCCGCGTTTCGCTATATGTCCGCGCAGACTCCATACGCGAACGTATGCTTAACAGCATCATCGAATCCTTGACCGGCTTTGTCCCTAAAGACATGTTCGAACCACGTATTCTGAAATATGGCATAAAACTTTGAGCATTAATCAGTCGATTTTTGTATCGGACGATTAATGCTTTATTTCGGTATTTATGGACAGTATTTGATTGATGAATTGTTTCTGACGGACGGGCGATATAATGAGTGGGGTAGTGCTCTTCAAAATCCTCCGCTCGGTGAATGTAATTGCCAGGCGGTGGGTCAACGACGTTGCCGGAGCCGTAATAAGGCTGCTATATGCGTATCGGCTGACCGGTGTGTTGACAATTACAACCGATGCAATTATAGCATATTTTTGATAGTGAGCAGATTGCGCTTTTAGAATACAAACCGGTGATTTGTGGGGTTCGCACCTTCAATTTTAACAGTTCCGGCTCTCTTAAAGCATCCATTCTTTACTTACTGCAAAGATAATATTTTATTTGGATTCATCATAAAAAAGGCTCAATGGAATACTCCTTCCTAATAATTTGGACAAATAACGCAATCCTAAATATTCACCTAAAGGGCTTAAATGTGCATTTTTACCTAATGCATTTAGAACTTTCAGGGCTGAATCCCAAAGATTGGATCCTTGTATTAAATTCTCTCGAACGTCTTCTTCTGTATATGAATTACAAATTTCAGCGATTCTCTTGACAAAAGGTATTACCTTTTCAAAAGGAGGGTCTGCAGGCCTGAGCGATTTAGTGCTAATGATGTTTAAATATACGCAGCCATCTATAATGGTGGAATTACTAAGAACTACACCTAACTCATTAATTTTAAGTTGTGTTTCTGCATTAAGTCGATTGAAATCATCTAACGGACACCCCTTTCTAAAATAAAGGTCATATGCATCTAAAAATATCTGTTCAACAGATTTATTATTTAAAAGCAACAATGGATTAGCGACACATCCTATTTGCCCTAAATAGTTCAAATCTAATTTCGTAAAAAAAGATATTAACTCTAATGCATTACTTAGTTTTACGAATAATATATCTGAAAATTCAACCCGATTATTTGCTAGTCGCAGTCGAGTAAAGACTTTGAGTGCCATAAACGCTAAATGGACTTTTGTTAATTTAGGTAACGTTCGTCTGGCCTCATCAATAATAAATTGCTCAGAACATCTATCAGTTATAGACATTCTTTCAATCATAAGGTCTATCAATTCATTAGTGAGTTCATCTTCATTACCATCAATACTCCCTTTTATGCTTTCGTGGAGAGCTATCTGAATAGATGGTTCCTTGAGTTGCTCTGCGACTTTGCTCTCAACGGTCTCAAGTCGTGATGTAAAGTTGTCGCAAAAATAATTGAATCCTTCTTGCGCAGTGACAGTTGCCTGTTTAGTGTAAATGTCCATCTGTGTGCGCATAACATCATTACATATCTGAACTACTTCTACGGCACTTACTCCGTTTACTGTGGTGATAACGATATCTCCATTGGCTTGATTTATGGTTGATTCAGTTATGCCATCTATATTCTGTTTGTTTGTTTCATTCATTTTGTACCGTCCTTTATCGTGATGTTTCCGTTAGCTTGATTTACATTTGAATTTGTGGTATTTTTTGTGCGTTGATTGTTATGTACTCCTGATTTCTTAATAAGATGAAATATCCCACTGACAATTGCAACAGCAATGGGAACAAATACAACGGCGTAGTCTGATATAATCTGTTTCATGTGGAGATGGGTTTATTTGCAAAGTTACTAAATTTATGGGGATTACACAAGGTGTAAATGTAGTTTTGCAGGGCTGGCGCATGAGATTTAGTAAAATTTCAGTCAAAAATATGAACGATTATG
>OFGE01000687.1_pt1 | contig 35544 bp, 31 predicted proteins | sample 1521681 | NCBI WGS metagenome assembly OFGE01 (sample SAMEA3504093, study PRJEB24116) | mouse gut metagenome | biome: mouse gut; feature: mouse-associated habitat; material: faeces | place: Denmark | collected 2011
CAACCCGACTGCAGACCGCCAGCCAGGTACTTTCCCTGAGGCATCAATGTAAATCCTGGCGGTCTGCAGTATAAAATAAAACCAGCCTCTAAACCAATTCTTCCAAAAATTCTTCCGGCAAAACAGCTGGGACTTCCGAACCCAAAAAATCTTTTGTATTCCTTGTGACAATATATTGGGCCTTCACGCCTTTTGCGCATCTGTCCTGCAGGCAATCCTCAAAATTCTTGAACTCTTTCCTTTCGATAGCCCCGAGCACTTCCTCATGGCTGGCACCTGCCACTCTTAGAATACTGCAGATATCTTTCATCCATTCCCTGCGCTTATCCTCGGGAACTTTGCGTAATATATACCACAGATTCGAGATGGAATGGAACGCAATATATCCTGACAGTCTTCCATCAGCACATCTTTCTATAATTTCCGAGGCTGTCTTGTAAAAAGGTTCCCGTGTTATCAGAAAATCAATTATCACATTTGTGTCAATCAATATCACCATATCGTTCTGCCCTAGCCTCTTCCAATTCTTTTTCCAAATCGAAATCTTTTGGTAAATACTGGCTGATTTCTTTTCTTGCCGCCTCCAGCCTGCGAAAGGCCAAAACACTGCCGTCTTCCTCGGGTTGTGTCCCCGCAGCGTGAGCTGCCTGCGGCATAAGCCTGCGGATAATCTCAATCAGAAAACTTACATTGTCATCAGACAAATCGCAAATCATTCGAACAGCCTGCTCCTGCAGTACAGACATAGGAAAACACCGCCTTTCAATATCATCATATTGGGCTTCTTGACACCCTATACCCAATTTTATTATATAGTATTGACCCATATGATGTCAATCTAAGCACCATTTCCACCTCTGATATAAGTATGAAGTTTTCAAGGTACACCGACACCTGCTTGCCATGCCCTCATTATAAACAGCCATGGTCTTTTTCCATCTGCTTACTTACCCTGTATAATATTTATACTGCTTAACGATTTCACTTGCCGTGAAACCAGACTGCATAACGCTGACTGGTTCATTCGCATGATTACATTAGGCAGCATTCAGCGTTATGTAATATAATAAGATATATATACCATAACCATTCCCCAAACCCCCATTCTATCTGCTAACTAAATATGACACAGAAACCGGACAAACGGCTCAACTTGCCCTACACGGCAGCAGACATAAGACAGGCGACAAAACGACAAAAGTTCTCTCTTGACACTCTCCACCGCCAATGCTACAATATCCTTGTAAAAGGTGTCACCCGTATATCAACGGTTCGCCTTTATCATTAGTTAGGTATCAAAAAAGCAACTTAAACTTGGGCGTCGCGGTTGCTTTTTTGATGTTTATCTTTTGTCTTCTGCCGCACATCAGCCACTTTTGTAATCACATTTACAACCGCGGAGATAATGCTGACAATCTTCAAGGCAGTATCTAACACCAATTATATATCCTTCCGTCTTATTTTCCACTATGTACCACCTCCCAGATACAGGAAGTTCTCAAAATGTACTCATTTTGGCGAAAGGCGAACCGCTAACCATTTAGGCAACACCTTAAGCTGGTCACCCAGCCCGCATACATCTTATCACATTTCCCTATACACTTCAATCTCAAATTTCAATGCACGGTATATCAGCAATTCCGGCAGACGACATCCGCCACCCTCCCCGCGGCATTCCCATCCTCAACCATCCCGGTTTCCCGAAATAACGTTTCCACCCCATCCAGATACATTGCCTCCTGAAATCCTACAATCTTTCCCTCCAGCTCCTCGTCATCCAACGCCAGCGGGAACGGCATCTTCCTCAAATCCCACAGCAGCCTCCCCCGCTCCGCCTCATACTCCCCATAATCATCCGCATACAGGAACACCGGTATCTTCATCACGGCCGCGTCGAAGGCCGCGCTGGAATAATCCGTCATAAAGGCATCGCATCCGGCCAATATCTCATACATATCGTCCACACGGCTCACATCCACGATTCTTTTCTTTCTGCCATCGGAATGCCTTTCCTCCGTCCCGCCGTGTTCCTCTCCCCTGTCCATGTTCCGGGCCACCAGCTGGGGATGCAGCCGCAGGAACAGATACCATGTCCCGCCGAACCTTTTCTCCAGTGCCCCCAGCAGCCGCCCGAACTCCGGGAATTCCTGGTTTACCGCAATCGCCCTGTCCGTCCCCTGGCTTCCTCCTCGGAACGTGGGCGCATACATGAGTATCTTCGCGTCCTTTTCCAGATAATAGGCTTCCCTTACTTTCTTCCTTGCCACAGTCCTGTCATTGACCAGGATGTCGCACCGCGGCGAACCTGTCCGTAGTACCGGCCCGTTATAAATCATCCCTGTGGGAAGCGTGTCATCGTACCACTTTGAGTTGGACAGCACATAATCTATCATGTCCGAATCGTGCTTGCTGACCAGATACGCAATCCTGGAAAAGGATTTTCCCCTGTCCAGGCAAGTGGGCTTGAACCCCAGCTTCGCATGCCAGGTCTGAATGTAGATCTGCCCTCTGCGCTTCCTGGCCTCCAGCTGCTTTCTGCTGTTGTCTATCCAAAAACGCGCCGTGGACAGCTGATATGCCCTGTTCCACAAGGTGTTGCGGACAACCTTTATCTCCTCCGGAAACCCCTTCGCCACATCGTTCACCAGCCATACCAGCTCATACCCCTCGTTCCGGCGGATAAACTCTTCCGCGATATATTTGGGGTTGCAGGTATAACCCGTGGTTCCCTCGATACAGCAGAAGACGATTTTCTTCCGGCGAATGGGAAAGATTCTGCAGAGATAAAAAGGGATGCTCTGGACTCTCGCCTTCCATATTCTTTTTTGTATGTACCGCTCTTCCTCGTTTATCCCTGCTCCCGCCTTTCCTCTTCCTCAACTTCCTCAGCTCCCGCTCCTCTGCTGAAAGGATTCCAGCGTATACCGGAACGCGTCCTCCAGCCCCACCTGCGGATGCCAACCGATGCCCATGATCCTGTCCACGTTCATGATGCCCAGCTTAAAAGGCAGATACTGCAGCTTCTGCTCCTCCTGGTTGGCATACCGCACCTTCACCCTGCCCCTAGCATCCAGCCCGGCAATCAGTTCCGCCAAATCCCGGATGCTGATTAGATTATCTAAGTTCGCAATATTGTAATAATGTTCTCTTCCTTTCGTAAATGCCAGCAGCATCCCGCCGATGGCATCCGCCACATAAGTGTAGGTGCGCACCGCGCTGCCGTCCGACTGCAGCACGATGTCCTCCCCCTTTATCACATTCCGGAGGAACTCCGAAAACGCCCGCCCGTCCTCCAGGGATATCCCCGGGCCGAATGTATGGCAGAGCCGGACTCCCACATAGGGGATGCCGTACTGCGCCTCATAAGACGCCAACATAGTCTCGCACATACGCTTTGCCTCCGGATAACAGGCTCTGGCTCCGTCACAGTGGAGAGCCCCCATGTCATCCTCCCGAATCCCTTCTTCCCGCTTCCACTCACCGTATATTTCGACGGTAGATACATAAAGAACCTTCTCACTTTTCTTCTCTTTGGCAAGCTCCAGCACGTTCCGCGTCCCCTGTAGATGCCCCCAGAGGGTGTCCACCGGCTCATTGGTAAAGTCCATGGGGCTGGCCGCCCCTGCCGTGTGGAAAATGTAATGCACAGCTCCGTCCCATCTGATCGGTTCCGTAATGTCCTGTACCAGTGTATGGACATTGGGCAGTTTTAAGGATTCACCGAACACTCTCTCCAGCTTCTTTCCATTTCTTGCCAGCGCGATGATCGTGACATTAAGGTTCCAGTCAATATCGGCTTTACTGACAGCCTCTACAAGATACATTCCAAGCCTTCCGGTAGCTCCCGTGACCAGAACCGTCTTATTTCTGAACCTCTCCCAGTCTATGGGATTATTCATTATGATATCTATATCCCTCTGTTCCACCATGGTCTCACTCCTCACGTCGCATCCCGCAGATTTTGCTTTCCAATCGAATCCGGCAATATCGCCTGTCTCTTTCACAGGCCGAACACGAATTTGTTTTCCTCCAGCTCCAGCATGGCCTTTAAAAAGTAATAATCTTCCGGCGTGGTGATTTTCAGGTTCACGCCCTGTTCTTTCACCAAATGAACCTCGCCCCCCGCCCGGGCGTACACCATGGCCGCATCCAGCAGGGGGACAGAGCCTTTCTCCGACAGTTCTGTCTTCTCATATGCATCTAGGATCCTGCCCAGCCGGAACGTCTGGGGCGACGTCATGGAATAGGTATCTTCCCTTTTTTTAAAATCATCCATGCCGGCATCCTCCGCATCCGTTATCACCACAGTCTCCGTCACCGGGTGCACTGTGACGGCACAGCCATGCTGCCGGGCAATGCGTATGTTCTCATGAAGGATGGACAAATCCACCAGCGGCCTTACGCCGTCATGTATCACTACGATATCATCCTCTTTCCCGCCCTCTTCCACCACTGTTTCCAGCCCTTTCTGTAAGCTGTTCTGCCTGTCGCTGCCCCCAACGATTACCTTGCCCGCCTTGCTGATGCGGTACAGCGCGATCAGGCTGTTCATGTGCTCCACGTAGCTTCCATGGCAGACGACGATTATGCTGTCGATTTCCCTGCACTCTTCAAATTTTTCCAGTGTATAGACAATAATGGGCTTGCCCATCAGTTTCAGAAACTGCTTGGGCAGTCCGCTGTTGCGCATACGCTGGCCTACCCCGGCGGCAAGTATGATTGCATAATTCACTGTATCCGTCTCCGTTCTGCCTTTGTTATGTACCCGTCCTTAACCGGCTCATTCTTATATAATAATATATATATACCTTAAAATCCACTTATAAAAAAACCCATCATCGCACAAGCAACAATAGGTTCCGACACTTCCTTGCTTCCATGCAATCCGTTCCTTGCTTCCATGCCCCAATATTCATTGAAACGCTCATTCCTTCCACAGGACAATACCGCACTATCCTAATCCCTATATCGGCCTTTTGTCCCAAATCCTTTACCTCTGCCAAACTGGAATTTTCTTCCGAATTTCTTCCTCAGGATCTCATCCCTCCCTGTCTCCCTCCATGCTGCCCCATCCGGAAATCCTTCCTGCCGTCCCCCTCACTCCTCAACACAGTACGCCTCCGGCTCATTCAAAAACACATCCGTAATCCCCTTCCTCTCCAGCGCCGCCAGATCCAGCCTGTTCCCTGTAGGCTTCTCCGGATACAGCCGTCCTCCGCCCCAGGCCCGCACCCTGAAGCCCGCAAACTTCTCAGGGGGAAGATCTATCCCGTACATACTCGGATGCAGATCATCGGCGCCGCAGCCGCCCTTCAGCTTGTACAGGCAGTCCGATATCTTGCCGTCCAGCATACCGATCCGTGCCCCGGGCTCCAGTCTGCGGACTTTCTCCAGAGACAACGCGCTGAAGGAGGAATAGACGATATGCTCCTGCAGCCCTCTCTCCCGGATCAGTCCGATGATCTTCTCCTCCATGCCCTCATAGGGAAGCATGCTGTTCTTCAGCTCGATATTGATCTGCAAGCCCTCTCTCAGCCGCGGCTCCAGGAGATCCAGCACCTCCTCCATGGTGGGGATCCGCTCTACCCGTCCTTCTCCCGCGTCAATCCTCAGCTCCTTCAGCTCCGCCAGCGTAAAATCCCGGAGCATCCCCCTTCCGTCCGTGGTTCTGTCCACCTTCTCGTCATGGCATACCGCCAGGTATCCGTCCTTCGTCAGCTGGATATCCAGCTCGATTCCCGTCAGCCCTTTGAGCTCCGCCGCCTTCTCAAAGGCCAGCAGCGTGTTCTCCGGATACATCAGGCTGCATCCCCTGTGTGCCCATATTTTCATAAAAATCTTCCTCCTCCCTCACGCCTGCTTCTCTTCGCCCGCTTCCTCACACAACCGCCTCCACCAAAACCCGCTCCCCCAGCTGTATCTCCTTCACCCCGACTTCCTTCTTTTTGTTAAAATTAAAACTCAGCATATACCCTTTCTCCAACTGATACCCCTCCAGATACTGGAGCAGCTGCCGTTCACCCCGTTCATGATAGGCATTCCCCCGCCAAATCTTCAGCTCCACCACATACTGCTCCCCCAGATAATCTATAACCACATCCGTCCGCCCCTCGTCCCGGGTGCTGGCTTCCACATAATAATTCCCAGTCCCATTTATAATCGGCTTCAGATAGAACAGAAAAAATTTCCGTCCCGACTTTTCCAGAAACCTTTCCTCGCTGCCTCCGTACAGCTCCGTAAAATGCACGCAGAACCGCTCCAGGATCCGCTTCATATCCAGCCGCCCATTCCGGACAAACTGTCCCTTATCCCTGGAGCCCTCCGTATATATGGCGCTGTGAATCCGTTCCTCCGACACAAACAGATTATACAGCCGGGTCTCAAAAATCCGGTTGGACACCATGACCTTCCCCTCATATTCCCTGATATATCCGAACATCCGGGCGACGTCCAGTATCTCATCATCCGTATTATAGGGGAATGACTTCCCCTCATACAAAAGCTCGTACAGCATTCTGCGCAGGCCTGGATAATCAGCCAGCTTCTTACGCAAATCGTCAAAGAGCGTGTTTGCCTCGGCCAGGAGCAGGCGCAATGCCTCCTGGAATCCTTCTTTCGTCCAGGCTGCGTTTCTGTCCGGAAACCCTTCTGTCCCCGCCACTTTTTCATCCAACAGCTTGCACAGGCGACTTACCAAAAACGGGTATCCCGAAGTGTAATCATACAGCATCTTCGCCATAGTCTGGATATCCATCCCGACACAATAGTCTGTCCTGTATCCCTCCAGCATTCCGGCAATATCCGCCCTGTCGAACTCCATACTGACGTCAAAATCCGCAGCAATATTCCAAGGGCTGTTATACTGGTGGGACTCCTGCGGGCGCAGCTTCCGTTTCAGATTCTTGATATCGTATACGCTGGCCAGAATCACTGACCGGAACGTAGGGCGTTCCGGCCTTTTCAGATATTTATCCCTGAACATGCCCAGAAGTTCCATAAACGCACTATAATTTGCCGCCTTATCCACCTCGTCTATCAGCAGCACCACCGCTTTGCCGGAAACGGTACAGAGCCGCGAGACTATCTTTGACAGTTTCAGGACAGACAGCTTTTCCTCCCTGCAGGAACTCAGCGTCTCTCCAATCAGCTCCCTCACAGCTTCGGATGCCAGCTTTGCCTCTCCATAATCGATATTGTCCCCAAACAGCTCGAGAAGCGTATACGCCAACGTCTCTGCCGATGCAAAGGGCGCTTCCCCAATTCCCTCAAAGCTGACGAAAAACACAAGATAGCGGCCTTCCAGCCGTCTCTTCAGAAGAGACAGAACTGTAGTCTTCCCATACTGCCGCCCCCTATTGACGCAAAAATACTCCCCCCGCTCCACCATCTGCTCCAGTCGTTCCAACTGTCTTTCCATGTCCACCATGTAATGCCGCTGCGGATAGCATCGGCCTGTAGTATTGAATTCTCTGCCCAAACGCTCTTCCCCCTGCCTCAGCCACAGAAATATCCCGATCACTCACACCTCTGTCAGCACCTCTTCCCCGGAAACTTTCCGGACGTCCGTTTCGCCCACATCGTATGCATACTTTCATTTTACCATACATCATTCCTCAGTTGAAGCAGAAAATGCGGTTCACAGCCCCCTTTTCTTCAACACTGGCGCAAACGGCCAGCCCCGCGAAAAGCGCTCTGCACAGCCGAATCATCTACCGTCTTTCCCCCATTCTACCGTCCCGCCTGCCGGAGGAACCCCTCCATCATCCCCGCCAGCGCCACGGACTCCCCTCTCGTCAGCTTAAAATTATGCTTCTCCGCGCCGTTGATCATGGACAGGAAATCGCTGATTTCATACCGCAGCCCGTCCCCCAGGAAGATCTCCGAATACTTCTGCACATCCCCCGGATTCTCGTGGTGCACCTCGAAATAAGTGGTCTTCCACCAGGGCGCCTCCGCCACGATGTACCCCTTGGTGCCCGCGATCAGAAGCCGCCCCTCCGACTTGACTCCCAGGCCGCAGGTAGCCGTGGCCACCCCGTTGGGATACCTCAGGGAGACCTTCGTGAACAGATCCAGGCCGTTTTCCCCGTCGACGGACTCAAAGCGGATCTCCTCATACTCCTTCCCCAACAGCTTCAGAATCGGCAGCATACAGTAGCTCCCCAGCTCCGTGAAGCTCCCCCCATACTTTCTGTCCGTCAGTTCCCTGGTATCGGCGGCCTCCAGCTTCGTGAAGCATGCCTCCACATTCCGGATGCTGCCTATGCTGCCGCTGCAGGCAATCCCCAGCAGCTTCTGGAACCCCGGGCAGTACGCCGTCTTGATTCCCTCGAAGAGGATCAGCCCCCGCTCCTTCGCACACCGGAACAATTCCTCCGCCTGGGCCCGCTCCAGCACCATGGGCTTTTCACAGAGGACATGCTTCCCATGCGCCAGAGCCGCTTTGATATATCCATAGTGGGTCTCGTGGGGCGATGCCACATACACCACATCCACCATCTCGAAGAATTCTTCCATGTCCCCATAGGCCTCGATTTCCCATCTTTCGGCGAACCTGGCCGCGCTGTCACGGTGAGGATTATACACCCCCTGGGCGCTGATGCCGCTGACCAGCTTCGCCTCCGGCATGAACCTTGCCGCAATCCTGCCCGTCCCTATGATGCCCACCCTCTGGATATGGCTGTTCTGCTCCCGCAGCATGGTGCTGGAGATGTTCTTTGTCCGCTCCAGATATACTACTTTACAGTAGTCTTTCAGATAGTCGAAGCAGCCCGTCCAGTCGGATCCCACGGTGAAGATGTCGATGCCCAGCCTTTTGATATCGTTGAACTTCTGTCCCTCCGTCTCCTCTATGATGATTTCATCCGCGAAGCCTGTCTTCTTGATGTTCTCAATCCGGGTCACCAGAGAATCCACTACATTCAGCTTCCCTCTGGTCTTGTCGTAGGCTTCCGTGGTCACCCCCACTATCAGATAATCCCCCAGGGCTTTCGCCCTTTTCAACAGGCGGTAATGCCCCTCGTGAAAGAGGTCGAATGTCCCGTACGTAATCACCTTTGTCATACTGCTTCTCCATCTGCTTTCCTGTCTGATGATATAAAATCTCCTTCGCCCAGTCCCCTGCCAAAACACTGCCCCCAAGGAAGCCGGCTTCCCATGGATTTCCCACATGGAACATGGCTCTCTGTCCAGACAGACAGCCGCGCCAGGCGGACATGGCCGGTCTGGCCGCTGAGGCTTCTTTTTACAGCCCCAGGCTCCTGCACAGGAACCGGTGCACCTTCTCCCCGCATGTCCCGTCATTGTTCGCCGCGATTCTCCCATATGCCCTGAGCTGCCTTTCCCTGTGGAAGGCATTTCCGCTGATATTGCCCTCCAGCAGATCCTCCAGGGAGTTGAAGGCGCTCTCCGCACAGGCATACTGCATCCAGTCCGATTCCTCCGAAAATCCCGCCGCATGGGCAGACAGCTCCTCCCTGTGGAAATCCACCGCGATTTCCCGATATGCCCCCTCGTCCGGATCCACATCATACAGCCTGCGGTCAAACCCTGAGAAATAATGGCATGTGCCACTTTCCGATTCCGGCAGAAAAACCCCCCGGCTCCCCACCACGAAGTACCCGTTCCTCTCCTTGTCCGGCACCGGGAATGGCGGTCTCCATTCCTCCGTTTCCCCGGTCTCCCGGTCAAGGCGCACGAACATGTTCCCCCAGAACGGGGAAAGATAGACATGCCCTCTGCCGAATGCGATCCCGCTGAAAGGGCGCTCCGCGCTCTCATGCCCCCTGGGAAGCTCCCTGCACCGGAAACCCTCCGGGAGCCTGTCATATACCCTGGCTTTTCCGCTCTGGGGATCCCACCTGGTCACCTTTCTCCCGGAGAAAGGGAGCATCCATAGATACCCTCCCTCGGGAATTAAGCTCAGACATCCGCCCGACATCTCAACGCCTGTGACCAGCAGCCCTGCCTTTCCGGTATTGCCGTCTATGGCCAGGATGCGGTCGTCCACGGGGGAGGCCAGCAGCAGGAACCCTTTCCACACACAGCTTCCCCCCACCCGCCAGATGCCGTCGGTACAATTTACGAAGACATCATTATAGCCTTTGATATAATCCACTTTGTCGCTTCTCGTGTCATATCTGACGATGGCGGGATACTGCATGGGAATCAGAAACAGACAATCTCCAATCCTCCATGCCCCCGCAAAAGCGCCGTACTGCTCTATATGGCGCTCCAGAGGAATGCGTCTCTGTATTCTGCCGTCCCCCACCACCAGGATATCCTGGGCATTACCGGGACAGACGTACACCTTCCCGTCCATCCCGAACGCCCTTGTATAATATCCTCCGGCAGCATAAGCGGACAAATCGCAGTAATATTCATATCTGTAATCATTCCCCGGAGACCGATACAATTTATTCCCCTGGGTGACCATCCATTCGTCCTCTCTATATGCCTGGAATCCCCTGACGATCTCCCCCCGCCAATCTTCCTCCCCTGGCGCGCTGTCAATATAATTATTGAAAATGAACAGCGGCTTCCCTGCCATGCCGAACAGGGAAGTGACGGATGTGGCCGCGTCCCCCAGATAGACATCGCAGTGGGAGACCGTCTCCGTGATATCCGGCGTATCGTCATAAATCCCCAGATCATGTTCCAGAAAGAACTTCTTCAGCTTATCGTAACTCGCCCTATACTCCGGCCGCAGAGAATCCAATGTAGATTCCAAAAGGGGATGAGGCCGCCACAGCAGGCACACATCCTCCCTGCCCTGAAAGCAGCGGAACACATACGCCATCTTCTTCAGGAATCTGGGCGTATCCGCCAGCAGCCCATTGATGCTGGTGTTGTAAAAGAACACCTTCCGGCCTGCCATCCTGTCCTTCCAGGCTTCCGGCAAAGCCCCCGGCCGCGCGCACATCCGGATCACCCTGTCAAACTTCGGCGACCCGAACGCCAGGAACTTGCCCTCCGGCAGCTCCGGCGCGAAAAACTTGCGGTACTTTTCCGCCTGGATCACAATATAGTCCGCATTGTAATACCCATAACATCTCGCCTGGGACTCAGCCATGCCCCCGGTAGTTGTATAATAAGGTATATATACCAATTTATCAGCATATTTCTTTATCTCACCCGAATAGAACCGGGGATCTACCGTAGTGACGAAATTTCCCTGGTCATAAGGGTTATGGATATATACAATGTCCGGCCTCCTGTCCTCCAGACGGTAATTTTCAAAATAGACGATCGGCACATCCGCCGGGAAGTCCTTCCCCTCATAATGGTATGCCCCCAGCGTACCGTCCCCCTTCCGGTCATAATAAGGAATGGGCACCACATAGGCGTCACAGTCCGGATCCTCCTCCGCTGCCCGCCAGACGCTCTCCAGCGAGTCCCACATGGACGCTTTGTAAGGGAGAAAGGCGATCTCCAGCCGCACCTTGATATCATGTCGGATGCTGCCCTCTATCCGCAGCAGAGCCGCCCGGAGCTTCTTATAGGCTTTGGCGCCGCCCATGACAGCATTTGCACGCACAGCAGCAGCGGCGCCGCCTGCGGCATGCCCCCCATCCTCTCCGGGTTCCTCTAACAACGGCTCTCCCATCGTCCGTCCCAGTTCTCCGTATATCTCATAGACCAGTTCGCAGTAGGACTCCAGCAGCGCTATCGTCGGGGCACCCTCCCCTTCCGTCGCCTCGATCAGGCTCCCCATCTGGATAGCGCCTTCCTGACACTGAGCCAGCAGCCCCATGGCCGCTGCCGGATCCTTCCGTTCGATTTCCTTCTTGATCTCCTCATGCGCCTGGCTCAGCAATTCCACGAACTCCTGAACCTGCCTTTTCTGTTCCCGTCTCATGCCATTTCTCCTGTCTCATCCTTCCTGCGTCCCGCCTGGCATCTCTTGCTTCCCAATCCATATCCAGCGTCACGCCCGGAGCCCCTGTCTTCCCAACACCCATCCAGCGTCACGCCCGAAGCCTCTTGCTCCCCAATCCCTACCCGGAGCCCCCATAAAGCCAGACGGCATCAGCCTATTCCCGGCGGCGGGCAAGCCCCCTCACTCCAGCAGCTTCCCCATATTGATTTCCAAATCTCCGTATATCCCCACCGTGATATCCTCCCCAAAAGGGAATATAATCGGCGCTACATCCTCTTCAAACCGATATACCGTAGTCCGCCCCTTTAGAGGATCCACGATCCAATATTCCCGAACGCCCGCATCCAAATACAGGACAGTCTTCTTTGCGTAGTCCATCTTCCTGCTGGAGGGCGAGACCACCTCTATGACAAAATCCGGCGCCCCTTCGCAGCCCCGCTCCGACAGCTTCTCTCTATCGCAGATCACGCTGATATCAGGCTCCACCCACTTCTCATCGTCCGCGTTCAGGTTCACGGCAAAGGGCGCTGGCATGACCTCACAGCCGCCGCCCTTTGCCTCCACATGATTACCGATTACCCTGGTAAGCTTGGCCACCAGCTTCTGATGCACAAAACCGGGCGGCGCCATATCGTAAAATTTCCCGTCTATCAATTCCGCCCGCTTCCCCTCCGGCAGCTTCCAGTAATCCTCCGATGTATACCGCCTTTCGCTATGCTGTATCATGTCTTCCTCCCAATCACTTATGCCGCCCCTGTCTTCCCATGCCATCCGGCTATCCGCCTCAGCCCAGCTTCTCGATAATCCGCCGGATCTCCTCATCTCCCGGCAGCAAAGGCTCCATCTGCCTGGCCACGGCCAGCGCCGCTTCATGCTGCCCGGCGTCCATGAATGCCCGGAGCCTGGCCTTGATCTGCCTGGCCAGCACCTGGAACTCCCCAGCCGCCTGGCGGGACTCCTGCTCCTGCCGCTTCAGCTCCCCGTCTATCCACTGCAGACAGGGCTTTACCACCTTGTCCAGCCCCGGCAGCAGCTTCCTCACCTGCCTGATTGCAGTCACTGCCCCGCCGTACTCTCCCGCTTCCGCCAACCTCAGGAAATCAGAGATCAGATATGCCCCCTGATATTCTTCCGGCAGCATGTCAGGCTTCCGGGCGATCACCTCCCCCTGATAGATGCTCTCGCACAGCGCCTTCTGACAGGCGGCATACTCACCCAGCTTTTCCATGATAAAACGGATCGCTTTTTCTCCTGCCTTTGACTCCTCTGCCCCGTCTCCGTCCCCGGGAAGCCCTTTCCCCGCTCCCGGCAGACACCCGGCTCCCGGAGAAACCTGCCCGGACTCCATGGCTCTCCCCAGCCCTTCCTTCTCCCAGCGTCCCCCTTCCCTGACGGCGCCGGCCAGACTGTAGAGCCCCTTCCACACCCGCAAACGCGCTCCCCCCTCCTCCAGGATAGCCGTAAACCGCTCATTCCACCAGTCCGCTTCCTCCCAGGAGAACTTCTCGAAATACTTCTCCATCCCTTTCTTCCAGCGGTAAAAAGGCACTGCCTCCAAAACCTCGCGGTTATCTCCCCCCAGCCGCTCCACAGCTTCCAGCATGGAGTACGTCTTCACCGCATAGATGCCCTGCTCCGGCCGCTCCCACACACAGGCCGCCAGATCCGCAACCTCCCCGGAAAGCCTTGGAGCCGCAGGCACCTCCTCCGCCGGATCTTTCCCGTTTCCCGCCTCCGGCAGAAAAGCAGCCGTCACGATCTCCGCCAGCCGGAAGAACCAATGCTTCGATTTCACATCCCCATAGACGGACAGGGTCTTGCCCCTCTCCGCAAGCTCCTCCTGCTTCTTGCAGCAGTCCGATATGGTCTGCACCAGAAAGCCTTCCAGCTCCTCCCGTTCCAGGAGCACATCGCACATCTTTCTATAAATCTCCCGCTCTTCCCCCTCTGCCTGCGGCATCCGCTCTATCAGGGACTTGAGCATCTCATTGTTCACGAAAAGCTGCGGCTCCTTCCAGTCAAAGCTCCGGAACCACCTCTCCGCCACCTCCGCCTTCCCCGATTCGATGGCCGCCCGCATCCCGTTCCCCAGGACGATGCTGCGGTTGCGCTGTTCAAAGCATTTATTGGTGATCGTGGTCTCGAAGCCCAGGAAAGATTCGTCATCCACAAGGTAATCCTGGTAAATCTTCCAGTAATATTCCGCGTTCTTCAGGGCTTTCTCCAGCTCGCCCCGCTCCATGTACGCCACCGCCAGGTCTCCGGCAATCATGGCCTTCACCATCTTGTCCGCTTTCTCTTCCCGCAGGTACCGCTCCCCTTTCTCGATGGCCTCATCATAGCGGTACAGCTCCATATAGCAATTAATCTCATTGGCAAAAAGGGAAGCGAGAAAATACTCATTATCTATCTTCCCCTGCCGGAACAGCCCGATGCCATCCATGGACATCTCCAGGGACTTGCTGTACTCCTCAATGGCATTGTACTCCTGGGCCAGCTGCAGGGTATGCTTCATGTTGCCCGGGTCTGCCTTGTGCTCCTCCAGAAGCAGGCTGATATTCCGCAGGGAATGGGCGCGGGCATCCTTGGGCGTCCGATAGGCGTAGCCGTAATGATGCACATAGGCCTGGAATTTCTTCGTCTTGCCCTTGACCCTGTTGAAACACTCGTGGATGCTGTAGATGAACTTCACATCCGGCTCCAGCTTCGTCATGCGCCCCACCAGCAGGTCGCTGAATACGCTTCCCTCCAGATCCAGGTAATTGCGCTGGGTGTAGACCGCGAACCCATAGTTTCTGTATTCCCCCGAGCGGAAGAACTCGATGATCTCTCCCGTATCCTCAAACCACTCGTCGTCGTCCAGGAACAGGAACCACTTGCCCTTGGCTTTCTTCAGCCCCGCATTCCGCGCCTTGGCAAAGTCCCTGCACCACTCGAAATCAATGATATTGTCTGTGTACTCCTCAATGATGCCCCTGACCTGCTCCCCGCAGCCCGTATCCACCAGAATCAGCTCCGAGGGGACTTCCTCCAATAAAGGCTTTATGGAATCCAGACACTTCCTCACCGTGTCCGGACGGTTGGAGACCAAAATCGATATGGTCAAAAGAATCTGCTTGCCCATGTTTTTCCATTCCTTTCTATGTTATATAATCTTCCTAATTATATAAGCTACCTATCCGTCTTCAACGCGTCCCGCAATACCTCCACCTTACAGGAATGCACCTTTGTATCCCTGTCATAGGCAATGCCCACCCCCAGGATGCGGCCGGCATATTGACGCTTTTCCCCTATTTTCCCCTCGAATTTCAGCGCATATTTCCTGTCCCGAATCTGCCGCAGCGCCTCTTCCGGGGTATGCCCTACTTTCAGCTCCAAAACAATGCCGTCCGCCCTACTGTCCGTCTCCGGATAAAAGATGAAGTCCACATATCCCGTTCCGGCCTTGTCCTCCCGCTCTATCCGGTAGGAATCCCTTGCCGCAAGATATACCAGGTTCACGATTGCCGTCAATTCCGCTTCATGATTATATGCCAGAAGCGGAGTCTCCGTATTATGGGCAAATTCCAGAATCTCCGACATTTTATCGGTGTCGGCCCCCAGCGTCGCCCGCAGCATCTGAGAGGATATCTCAGCCAGCCGATTCACATACCCCAAAGACGGCTCTTTCAGCAGCATATCGTCAAATTTTTCCATCAGCTCCTTATTGGGAATCCGTACGCAGCCATTTTCATAACTAAGGAAGCCATAAACCACCATGGCGGAAAAAATCTCGTCCCTTGTGGACAGCCTCATGGACGTGGCCGCATATTCCTGCACCTTTGCCGGTATCGGAGTGCCGGATACCATAAATGCCAGGCTGTCCCTCACAGCATCCACGTTTGCCCCAATATAATAAAAAATCTCGTCATAGGGCCCGCTGCTGGTCCAATAGCTTCCCAATTGGTTATCGCTCAATGCCCCTACCACTGAGCACGGATTGTACAGCCTTTTACCGGACGCGGTCTGATAACCGTCATACCAGAACCGCAGCCCCTCCCGGCTCACCTTTGGGCTGGCTTCAAGCACAAGGTACCTCTGATACAGGTCATCCGTCTCCTCCTCCGTGAACCCGAAATATTCACCGAACTTTTCCCTGGCCGTCATGGAATACTCCAGGAACATGTTCAGCTCCGAGCCGCTGGAATACTTCGCAATGGGCAGAATCCCGGTCATATAGGCCAGGGAGACATAGGCTTTCCCTTTCAGCAGGTTGCTCAGGAAATCAATGTAGTCCGCCTTGTCCCTGTCTGTGACGAAATTCCTGTGGAAGATAAAATCCCACTCGTCCAGGACAAAGATAAAGCGCTTGGAATCATATGCCTGGTACACGGAAAGAAGCGCGTCCCACACCGCATCTTTTTCATGGATGCCCGCTTTCGGATATGCATTCCGCAAATCCTCAAGCAGCCTGTCTGAAATCCTGTCAATGTATTCCTCATAGTTTCTGCATTTTCTTGGCAGCTCATTGAAAGAGATGAAGATAACGTCATGCTTTCCCACATTGCTCCGGTAAGAATCCGTCTGGGCGATGCGCAGTCTGTCGAAGATATCCTCTGCCCTGCATTCTCTTGAGAAAAAACAGGCGATCATATTCGCCGCCACAGACTTGCCGAACCGCCGGGGCCTGGTGATGCAGATATAATTGGCGGTGGTCTCCATCCTCTGAATCAGCTCGTCCAGCAGACGGGATTTGTCCACAAAATAGGGACTGCCGCATTCCCTGCGGTAGGCGTCATATGCTGTTCTGGCATTCAGATAGTTTCCCACTTGCGCTGGCCCCTTTCTCCTGTAACAGTTCAGACATGTCGCCGAACCGTTACTTCACCCCATCATATCCATTATAATGGCAATATGGGAAAAACACAAGGAATAAAAACACGGTGCAGGAATATCCTGCACCGTATAGTTTTTCCATAGGGAATTTCGGTTTTGCACCGTAGAAATCTATTCCGTACGGAATTTCGTTTTTCACTTAACCTACAGCCTGAAATTAGCCTAACAGAGACAGAACGCCCTGGTTCGCCTGGTTGGACTGTGCCAGCATCGCCTGGCCAGCCTGTGCCAGGATCTGGTTGTTGGAGTAGGTCACCATCTGGGTAGCCATATCTGTATCGCGGACAGCGGACTCTGCAGCGGTGGTGTTCTCCACTACATTGTCCAGGTTGGCGATGGTGTGCTCCAGACGGTTCTGGACGGCACCCAGGGTGGCGCGCTGGGCGGATACCTTGGCCAGAGCATCGGCAACCACATCGATAGCTGCTGTCGCGTTGTCGTCATCATCGCCAGTGATAGTCAGGCCATTGATGCCCAGGCCTCTCGCGCTCATCTGAGAGATGTTCAGGTTAATCTTGTTGTCATCGGAGGAATCAGCTCCTACGTGCAGACTGAAGTCAATAGCGCTGTTTATATCTGCGAAAGTCTCAATCTTAAGGCTGATTTTACCGCCATCGTTCACAGAAGATACTGACTTAATGTCAGCACTGTTGTCACGCTTGATTGCCGCCATCAGGGAATCCATGCTGGTAAATGCCTTTGTCGTGCCACTCTTATTCGCCTCTGCCACTTTCGCAGGGCTTGTGCCGGTTGATGCTGTTTCAACCAGATAATAGGTTGTAGTGCCTACTTTAACTTTTTTTCCTGACTCCAAACCAGTAGGAGTACCCTTAGTTGCGTTATCAACAGCTACAGAAGCCGTTCCTGTTGTCTCATTGAAACCTGTTAAGGAAAGCTTAGTCATTGCGGCTTTGGCAGTCGCAAAAGTCAGGCTCCCGGTATCTCCGCTCTTGGATGTTCCTTTCAGCAGATAGGTCTCGTTGAACTTGGTGGTATTGGACACACGGTCAATTTCCGTTACCAGCTGGTCAACCTCGCTCTGGATAGCGTCCCTGTCGCTCTCGGACATGGTTCCATTGGCGGCCTTTACTGCCAGCTCGTTCATTCTCTGCAGCATGTCATGCACTTCGGTCAGAGCGCCCTCTGCAGTCTGCACTGCGCTGATGCCGTCCTGGGCGTTGGCGGAAGCCTGGGTCAGGCCGCGAATCTGCTTCCTCATCTTCTCGGAGATGGCAAGCCCTGCCGCATCGTCTGCCGCACGGTTGATCTTGTAGCCGGAAGACAGCTTCTCTGTGGCTTTCGCCTGGGCGCCTGTGGTGATGCCCAGCATCCTGTTGGAATTCATTGCTGTTAAGTTGTGTTGTACTACCATAATTTACCTCCTTGTATTACCGCGCAAATCCTTTTGCGTCAGTTGCTCGTTTCTTTTCTTTTTCCTGCCCCACATCCGCCTTTTAGGCTATTTCTTTGGGGCGCCCCTCCCCATTCCGCTTCGCTTCCTGAGGAGCATGGAATCACTGCCCGCCTTGCGGCATCGCAATGATTTTTTATAGTAACCGAATCGGCAGCCTCCGGCCCGGGCCCTGAGCCTTTGCTTCCGTTTCGGTTATTACCTCGATTGTCTGCCGGGGTTATCGCTTCGCTTTCCGGTTCCAGCCATCGCCCTCCATTTTCTGCTATGGTTATCGCTTCGCCTTCCGGCCGCGATTATCCCCTCGCTTTCCGGCTTCGGTCATCGCCCTCCATTTTCTGCTACGGTTACCGCTTCGCTTTCCGGCTCCGGTACTTCTCCGGCGCGTCCGGCACCGCATGGTACTTCGGCAGCTTCGCCCTCTCCTCCGGACTGGGAATGCTGTTCTCCAATGCGGCGCTGCGGACGATATGCACGTCCCTGGGGGCATCTACCATGATTCGCATGTTGTTCTTCGAACCGCCCAGAAAGATAATCTTTATATTGTCGTTGATCATCAGATACTCTTCCGGACTGACCGTCAGTCTCAGCATCCCTCCGCCTCCCGTCTCTTTACATTTGTGCCGCCGATATGCCTGAATCAGCTCCGGCAAAATGCAACTTTCTTGGAAAGAATGTTGCATTTTTGCTGCTCACATATATTATCGGTGGGAATCCGAAATACTTTAGGGGTCTTCGGAAGAATTTATCCAATTTTTTCTATGAAGTTTTTTCTATAAACGTATCCTGGAGAACACCTTGTCCTTGTCGTCCTGGTCGATGCACAGATATCTTTTGGTCACCTGATAAGAGGAATGGTTATAGATTGCCATGAGCAGCGCAGGGGGCGTCCCCTGTTTCCAGGCATGATACCCGAAAGTCTTCCGCAGGGAGTGGCAGCTGATATTGGTGTCCACCCCGGCAAAAGTCGCGGCCTTTTTTATGATACGAAATGCCTGGAAACGGCTTAAGTGCTGCTCTGCCTGTATCTGGCTGCTAAACAGCCAGGAAGAAGCTTCCTTTTCTTTCGGATTCAGATACATTTCCAGTATATCCCGGATTTCCCGGTTGATATAGATTCGATTGGTCTTTCCGGTTTTCTGCTCCCTTACGGTCAGATGGGTCTTCCAGGCACCTTTTTCATAGCGATAGATATCCCCATAGGTCAGCCCCAGGATATCTGAGATACGGAGAGCCGAATTCAGGCCAATGACAATCAGCATGTGATTTCTGGGATTCGGTTTTTGCAGCAGATAGTATTCTTTGAAGCGTTTTAACTGGGCTGTGTCTTTAATGGGCTGTGTCGTACTCATGGTTGTCCTCCTCGAATTTTTCTGCAACATTCTTTCCAAGAATGTTGCATTTTTTATTTTACCCATTTCTTAGAATACCATTCGCCGCTTCCTGTCCTGCAACATTTTACTGGTTCCAGCGTTTCAGAGCCCTCCAGGGGCAGATTCTCCTCTCCAATGGAAAAGGCATGGCACAGGATTCCTCCTGCGTCATGCCTTTCGTTATCCTTATGTCTTTCTCTTCTGTACGGAAGCGACAGCCAGAGATTAGCCCAGCAGGGACAGAACGCCCTGGTTCGCCTGGTTGGACTGTGCCAGCATCGCCTGACCGGCCTGCGCCGGAAATCCGCCACGTAGCCCATGTCTCTGGCAAAGTTTTTGGAAGAAACCTCCCCGCTACAGGGCTGTGAGGAATGGTGCCCTGGAGTTCCCCCCACCCTGCGGCCGCCCTGGGCAGACATCAAATCAGGTGGCTCCGCAATGATAACAAGCCTCCTTGTAGGAGGTAAATCCTCTCCGTAGAGCACTTAATGGCCTGTACTTCCATCCATCATGCGGCTGCAGTCGCCGTTCGAGTCTTAGCCATAGTTAAGGGTTGGTGCTGAAATTCGGGATGCGCAGCTCCTGGTAGAGCCTTGCGCGCGCCGTAGTGTCCAGCACTGCCTGCTTCGCTTCCTCGTCCCTGCCCTGCTCATATAGACGCTCCAGCAGCGAGGACAGCTTCGTCTCTCCCCGCGCCTCTCCTATCGTCACTCCTCTGGCTTCTCCTATCGCCACTCCTCTGGCTTCTCCCCTGGCTTCTCCCCTGGCCTCCAGCATATCAATATACTCGCACATCATGACGTCCTCCCCCTTACTCTCCTTTTCCATGAGCTCCCCTATCTGCCCCGTGAATCTGCTGTCCCCGGTGAGCGTCTCCATCATCCTGCAAAGCGCTGACGGGTGCCGTATCCTCTGGCCGCTTCGACCCTGGAAGCTCCCCTCGTTCAGGAAGTCCGCCACGAAGCCCATGTCGCCCGTGAACTTCCTGCGGGTCTCTGCCGGGAGGCTGTTCATGTGGATCACCTCCATCCGGGCCTCGTCCACCTGCTCCAGCAGGTCTGCAGGCACGCCGTCCTCCTCCAGCAGCTGGTGCAGGCTGCGGGGGATGCGGCTCCCCTTCCCGCTCCAGGCCATCACGATGCCGATCACCGCATAGGCCGGGCGGCCGTTCCCCAGCTGCTGCCTGTAGGCGCCGCCCTGGTAGGACGCCTTCCGCAGGATCTGCTTCCTGCGCAGCCCCGTCTCGTTCTCTATCAGGTACTGGGCTACGATCCGCCCCTCCTCCAGTATGATTTTAGGTGATAAAAATAGTATAAATGTGTCCGTCTCTGAATAGGATATTTTTTATTTGCTAGAGTCCCTTGGCACCAATGTTGTAACATCTCCTATCTCGCCCATATAGATAAATGATTGTGGAACATATTCTATTCCTATACTGTCTAACGCAACCGGAAATCTATATCGCCTTACTTCTCCAATTCTATATGCACACGCACAATCCTGATATTCAAAGTATTGGTCATAGAATTTCTTAGTAATTCCTGCATACTTCTGTGTTTCTTGCCACAGTTTTTCCTTATCCATGCTCAATTTATCGACGACCCATACCTCACCAATAATCATTTTTACCGGAGCTGTTGCATATATATATATTTTATTTATTTTCTTTTTGCACAATCGTTTTCTATATTCATATTTCTTTTCTCCAGATAATATTTTCTCTGCAAAAACTGGCTTTATTGGCAAAATAATATTTTCTTTTTCTAAAAAAGAACATTTAGCTACTTCCTTATTCTCATAAATAATTTTTAGCGGAATGTTCATTTTTTTTGCTAAATATTTAGCATACGCAAATTCTTCTTGTTGAAATGAAGCAATAAATCCAAGATTCCAGATTTGATTATCCCTATTTCTAAGCCTATGTTGTATTTTTTCAGGCGCATCTACAATTATATAAATACTTTCTATATTCATTGATTGAAAGATGTCATAGGATATTCGTTCTATTTTATTTTGTGTATTCATTAAACACAAATGACCATCTAATATATATTGGGCATCCTTCATTTCAGATAAAGCTTCTAACAATAACTTTTGATTATCTGAAATGTGTTGTACATTCTTGTAATCACTTATTTCACGCTTTGCCATCTTCTTAATTAACTCACTTGCCGAATAATATTCAAGCAATAATTTTTGGCACAGTTTTTTTGCAAAAACAGTTTTCCCCACTCCATGAACACCACAAATTAGTTGCATATAATTCACCTCTCATATATAAAAAGCCATCTATCTATGCACAGATGGCTTTCCATCAAACTTCAAGCATGCTAATCTGTCTCATTTATGCCCGATGATACCAATATCTAATATAAGCATCCACATAATCTTCAAAATTCTTCTTACCACTAAGGACAACAGCTCTATATAGTTTTTCCATGTCCATTAGCTCAATTTTATTAAAAATAAGCTCTTTCTCTGGCAGGAATCCATTAAACACTAATTCAGTGCTAAAGATGCAGTAATAATGTTTTTGCGTTTGCTCCAACTCGAAATTATAATAGCTTAGCAGTTTTTCAAACTGATTCAATTTACTCTTATGTAAAGTAATCATCGGTTTATCGGTATGCAATTGTTGCATGCACATTTCAACTAAATTATGGCCAATTCCTTGATACTGATACTCTCGTGCCACTCTGAGAGTACATATCTTTTTCTCTTGTAAATCTTTTTTTATTATAGCTACACCCACAATTCGAAATTGATCTTCGCAGATTATTATTTCACGATTGCATTTCAATTCAAGTTCTTCTGTAAATAATCCTTGATACCAACTTCGAAATCCATGATACTCAAACACTAAACGACACAAAAATTTATATATTTCACATTGATATATTTTTTTTAGTTCTTGAGAAAGTGATGTGTATAAATAATATCTTTTACCATTGATTATTTTTTTCATTCTACCTTCCTCCCTATCAGGCTATATAAACCGCATTTAATTCTTGCCAGCCGCATAACACAGCAAGTCATGCCGTTTATCCGGTTTTTGAGCAAGATTTTATTACTACATCTATATTATTATATTTTTCTCATCCTTACAATATATGAACTCTACTATTTTTTTCTTCCCAGTATAAGCCCAATCACAAAGAGAAAACATCCAATGCCACTTGATATATAAGGAAAATATTTGACACATCCGCTCTGTATTATAGCTACTATAGTACTACCCAAGACGCCTAATGCCAAAGCCATAACTATATATGCTATTAAAGTTACAACATTCGTTTTTGAATATTTAACTTTAATCAGACATGAACACTCATTTTCAAATTTCCAATGATATGCTAATATCCTACCTTTAGAATAATTAATGTTTGCGCCAAAATAATCATCCCAAAGTTCTCCCTCTAATTCTCGACAAGTCATCTGTTTATTAGCAAATGATTCAACATCGTAAGAAGATGGTTCCATAACTAATAAATGAATATTATCTATTTGTGGAAACAAATATTTTTGCAAATCAATCTTTGCAATTGTCTTTGAGCCCAAATTTCTCTTTTCATTTATCTTGAAATCAAAAATACGTGTACCTGAAAAAGCACTCTCAAACGACTTATTAGATGGTTCACAATCAAAATAAATACTATTTTTTATTGATTTTATAGACGAAAATCGTCTTATAACTTCTTACAAGCCTTTATAGAAAACGGCAAAAACCCTTGACTTTAGAAGGTGGCTTTTTCCTATAATTCACTAGAAATCTTTAGGGGCTGAAACAGCCTTTTTACTGGATTCTTTCAAAACTAACAATTCATTAGAAGCCATTAAAAATATTTTTTGTTGTGTACTAAACTGTGTACCAGAATGAGGGAAGAAAGGCTTTTTAACAGGGCTTTTTTACCTTAATCTTGTGTACAACGCCTTTTAAGGCATTTTCCTGATATATATATTTTTTTGCTTTGTCTTTAAATTGTGCCGGAGAATGTAACGCTATTATAGGGCAAAAATTTATAAAAATTTGCCGCCGCACTTGGCTGTACTGCATGAAAATTTAACAATCGTTGGAAACCCCACCCTGCCCTATGCAGAGTGGTTATTTTTGAGGGAGCATATAAAAATGTTCCCTTTTTTGTGCTTAGAAAGGAGGTTTTGCTTTATGGGTGACACGATTCTTGCACTTTTCGTGGCGTATTTTATTCTGAAAAACATTTTCGGAGATTGATTTCAGCAGCGCAGACATTATTAACCGGGCAGAGTTTTGAATACCTCTGCCCTTTTTTTATTTTAAAGGAGAAAACCCATGAGAAAAGGAACAAAATTTATGAACATTGATATTTTAAGCGCAATGAAAGGCATTGTAGACACCCACGTAAAACATTACCAGTCAGATTTTGCCTATGACATTGCGGCACTCAAAGAAGCTGCATTGAAGAAAGAACGGGCAGAACGGATTTTTGTTTGGATGTGCAGAAAATCCGGCACTTGGTTATTGAAAGAAAAGGATGTATTTATCAGAGATTCTCACGAATACAGCGTGTTTACATACTATGCGGAGCAGACCCGTGATTCAATTCTTGCTTTCATCATTGAGGTTGTCAATGCTGATGGCGATGCGGTTAAGGGAAATATTTATGCTCTTGATTACAGGAATTACTATGCGCGTGTGAAAGACGTTGCAGTTCCGGCACAGAGTATCAGTATTACTTATGAACATGGCAAGCGTATTATCTCAGCATCAGAACACTTCAATGCGCTGCCAGACTCTAAACTCGGAAAGTTCGTATCATTTGAGTTTATGCCGGAATCACCAGAGCAGCTCGAAATGGTTCTGATGAATGAAAAGCGGAGCCGGGAACGCTTTAAGGAAGAATATCAGATTTTGGGTTATGAATTGTATGAATGCCCTGAGGCACCGAAAGAAAACGGTAAATACTATACAAAAACCCCTCTGCTTGAACAGGCTGAATGTATTGTAAGGAGTGCAGAAGAAGCCGGACAGCAGCTTTTCATCAAAGCAGTATGCAGTGATGGCAAAAAGAGATACATCTAAACAACACAGCCGCGACCTGAGCAAGTCGTTAAACTGCTCTTTTTTTTGCGCCTAAAAATAACCAGAACTATAGGAGAAATATATATGACAGAATTTGAAGCTAATAAAAGAAGAGTTGGTGAAAACATAAAGAAAATAAGAATAGAGAAGGGGTTGACTCAGCTGGATGTAGCGAACAGTGTCGGGGGTACAAAACAGACCATCTGCAAGATTGAAAAAACAGGGAGTACGAATCCGCATACACTAGAACGGATAGCGGACGCGCTCCATGTGGACGTGTATCAGTTCTACGAGCCGACCAGAGATAAGGATGATACAACCATTAAAGATGAATGTGCTAATTTTGTAAAAGAAGATGAAATGAAGATTCTCATTGCAGACTATGCAATGCCAATGATAAAAAAAGTGAATGATGCCGTTGCGGATAGTTTTTATGAACAGCTCAAACATAAATTCAACCCTCAAAATGCATGGATGAAATTCATTCAAAAACAGCCATATGGCAGCTCCGGCTCCTACACCAGTAAACAGGTGGATGATTTCTGTAGTATACTGTACAATGAATTTCTTATTGAAGCGAGATGCATACTTCGGGGTACTGAAAGATAAGAACACCCGGCAGAACCGGCAGCAGAAAGGAAACAGCAGCATGAAAAACAGGGACAAAAAAGCATTTCTGCCAACAGGCGGAAGGCCGCCGCCGCATACATACCTGTAAACAAAAAAGGCTAAGAGCAGTCGTCCGCGAAAACGAACCCTTAACCTTTTATCCAAAACAGGGAGTACCCTACAGGGTCATTGTACCATAACGGGCGCTCCCTATCAATAATGATATGGAGGTATTTAAAATATGGAACAGGAAATTATATTCCCAAAGCAAAAGATTCCAGAAATGCTGACCATAAAGGAAACTGCTGAACGTTTCGGCATGTCGCAGTACAGCATCCGAAAACTGATACAGCAGCGGAAAATTGCATTTATACACCCGACATCGAAATACCTGATAAATGCAGACAGGTTTTCCGAATATTTAAACAGCATGGAAGGATAATAACGGATTTTAAGGACGGTAATCAGCCGTCCTTTTATTGTGCATAAAATTATATTAGGAGGTTCCAGTTATGGCACAGATTAGAAAAAGGGGCAACAGCTATCAGATTACGGTTAACAACGGCACAGACATGAACGGGAAAAGGGTTCAGGAAACAATGACTTTCCATCCAGACCCGTCACTCACGCCGAAACAGCAGGAAAAAGCGTTGCAGAAAGCGGCAATGGAATTTGAGGAACGGGTGAAGAACGGTTCTTGCATTGACGGTGACAAAACCACGTTCGCTCAGTTCTATGAAAAGTGGTACAGCGAATATGCATTAATTGAACTGGAAAAAACCACGCTCACAGGCTATGACCATAATATCAGGACAAAGGTGTTTCCGGCGCTTGGAAACATGAAGCTGTCCGCGATTAAGCCAGTCCACCTCAATTCGCTGTACAACAGCCTGAGGAAAGACGGAGTGCGTCAGGACGGAAAAGACGGCGGCTACAGCGATACGACCATAAACATGATTCACGTGACCATCAGCGGAATATTAAAGAAAGCCGTTGAATGGGACGTGATTATGTCGAATCCATGCGACCGTGTAAAAACGCCGAGGAGGGCAAAAGATTCAGACGAGATTGAATTTTTCACCGTTGAACAGGCGCAGGATTTCCTTGCGGCACTGAATATGGAATACGACCAGCCCGTAAAAGCACGCAAAAGAAAAGACAGAAACGGAAATGAATACACAGTTGCGGCTTATGTGAACAAGGTCACAGTCCCATTACAGTTTAAGGTATTATTCAATGTTGCAATATACGGCGGCTTGCGGAGAGGGGAAATCGTTTCCTTGAAATGGAGTGACATTGATTTTGTTAATTCCACAATTAAAATCACAAAATCGACGGCTTATGCCGAGAGGGAGACGTTCATGAAAGGCACAAAGACAAAGCTTTCAAACCGGGAAATCACAATGCCGTCCAGTGTGATGAAGCTGTTAAAGGAATACCGTGCGGAATACCTTAAAAGGCAAATGCAGTTAGGCTCAAAATGGGCTATGGACGATGATGGAAACAGGCTTGACTTCCTGTTTACGCAATGGAACGGGAAACAGATGAACTTATCCACACCGCTGAAAAGATTCCATTCCGTTATCAACCAGTATAATGCGACCGTCCAGAGAGAGGAAGATAAACTCCCCCTAATCCGTTTCCATGGGCTTCGGCACCCGTATGTCAAGCCCACGACAAAAAATATAATTCTGTAAAGCAGAAATCCCAAACTACCAACATGGATTAGTCTGAGATTCCCACATTTTACTACTTATCCATACAAGTAGCACATGATAAGCAGAAACTATATTCTTCAAACGTCAAGTATGAACCTTAATGCGAAAAATCAAAAAACAAGTGATGTATGGTTATTTCCTGATTATCAATATCCCTCGTATGCTGCGAAGAATACTGCGGTTCCACATAGCGTAACTCTCGAGACAAATTATTTACTGGTGTAATTTTTGCAATTTCAGAAACAAGTTCAGCTACGATTTCTGGAATCTTACCACTTAACACATACCCAATAATCGAAGATTCTGATGACTGTGAACCGTACCGTCCTGAGGTATAGTTCTTAACTCCTGTTTCGACATATCTTTTGATTTTATCGTTCTGGTGATTATAGAGATTCTTGCATTCTACGCCAAAATAGCTGTTTGAAGTATCCCAATCACGAAAACAAAAATCAATCGTAGGCTTATATCCACGACTCTTTTTTAGCGTGGGGTCTGGGTATTGATGAACAGGTCCAATGTTGTTTATTCTCAAAGTAGTGGCGCGATTCCCATTGGCCCAGCGCTGCGATATTTTCCCATACCATTCCAAGGTGATATCATCTTCCATAGCGGTTTCGGAGATAGTTATGTCCGTATCTGCTATTAAGTCATGATAACCCTGCCACAGAGTCAATATTATTTCGTTGACTCCAGAAGGACCAAGCCGCTTTGCTAAATCATCTGGAACAGTTGTGGATGCTGTTATATTTCTTATACTGCTCATTGTATCACCTCCACGCCCTAGAAACATCTTCGAATATCTCATCTGCATCCCTGCAAGCAGCGGAATATGTCCAATATTTACGTTGGGCCGGCTTGATGATAAATATTCTATTAGGCTGGTAAATTCGGAGATTTCGCCTAATAAATACCATTTTCTGGTTATCGGCCAATGCACTGTCCAAATTCAAGAGGATTTCATTCAACTTATCATTGTTTTTTACAAAATTCAGATCCGTATCGTTTTGTAGTCCAACATTTAAAACAAGCACAGACAGCGGAGCAACGCCAAAATATAGATCTCCAGTTAACTCTATACTTGCTCCAAATGTGTTCGTCAACACCTCTCTAATGGAATCATAATACAGTTTGTAATCATCGGTGTTCGGGCGTTCAAAGGATACAGAACGTTGCTTTTTTTTGAAATAGTCATATACATAATCAATTACATCATCTATCTGGTAACTCTCATATTCTTTTAGTCGATACATATGGCGCACAAATTGTTCTGCTTTTCTTTTTTTAGCTGGTGAGATTGCCAATTCATCAAATATTTCGCATGCTTCAGCAATTTCTGCCTCACTTGGGCTGGGGATAGGTGTTTGCCAGATATCTCCCGCTTCTAACTCATCTCTTTCTACAAGCCATTTCCTATTTGTAAGAATATGATAGTACGAAAAAACTCTTGAGCCAATTATTACACTCAAGTATTTAAGTCTGTTTATGTTGCCATGAACTCCTAAAAGACTATGGTTGAACACAGCATCATAATCCAGCACTTCTGAAAGAAATATTCCATTTTTATGGCTCTGTTTAATTATTAAGTGTGGAGCAGCAAAAATTTCTCTGGCATTTTTAACAATGCACTCAAAATCATCGAAATCAACTATTGGAAGCTCATCAGATGAAACATAGTATGGTTTAAAGTATTTGGCTTCCACCATTGGAAGACCTTTGAAGTCATAACATTCGTGTTTCCTGTTTCCTCTTTTGAACCCCTCGGCAGTTGTCATGTGATTTTCTTCAATAAATGCTGCCATAGATGCAAAAGTACTTTGCATTTTTCCTATTAATTCAAGATCTCTAGGTGCGCCCCACATTGCAATTTTCCAGATCCTATCGTCATCAATAATGTCACGGGGTATTCTGCATATATCGGTAGGATCAATAGAAAACTTTCTAACATCTTCAATTGTATAAATTGGCTTTGGCGTACAATAAACTATTGGCTGATTGATCTCTTCCTTTTTGGGAGTATAGATAATGGCAGTAGCAGGCCCACTAGCGTGATCAAACAGGAATTTTCTATATACTGATAGATTGATAATTGCTAGGACATTGTTATCGGAAAAAAAATTTGCCCTATACGTCCTGCTTTTATCTGATCTATTAAAAAGCAATCCTTTACTAGGCATAAGGAGACAAAGAATTCCGTTTTGCTTGCACAATTCTGAACACTTGATAGAAAATGCCTGTGCAATTTGCTTGTCACCTATAACGCGGTTTACTTTTTTCAAATACTCTTTCGTTTTTTTAGTAATGTTACTCTGCCAAGGTGGATTGCCAACAATGACATCATATTTTTTGCTATTAAAAGATTTATCCTCATCGAAAAAATCACTTGAAATCAAGTTGTTATCTAGTAGATGTGGAAATGAAAGCTTATCCCAGATGCTTCTTGGATCAAGGAAATCACACATCGCTAAGCTAAGGCTAAACGAGGCAACTCGAATAGCTTCTTCATTAATATCTACACCGAAAATACTGTTTTTCAAGAGAAGTTTCAGTTGATCGCAGGTGATCGTATGAACATCATTTTGTGACATCCATCTGCAAACAAGTCTTCTATATGCCTCAACTAAAAAAATTCCCGAACCGCATGATGGATCAAAAAAAGATGTATCTTTATATTCGCCTTCCCACGGGTACACTTCATCCATGATCAAGTTGACAAGATGAAGTGGTGTATAATATGTGCCTTTTTTATCATCTTCATCTGACAGATGAAAAAACAACTCATAGATACTGCTAATTAACTGAATGGGGATAATGTCAAAACTATAAAGTGGCCATAACGTAAGTTGTTTGCTCTCTAATTCGCTATCACCTAGAATAAATATGCGAAGTTCATCCAAGTCATTTTGAGTAATAAGCTCTATTTCAACTTCTGAGACTTGCAGTATATCACCATTAAACTTCTCTTTAAGTGCTCTAAATAAGTTATAAGTTGCCTCTTTACTGTTTAGAACATCAGTATACTGTTTCGCTGATACCATAAAATTGCAATAAAAATCTCGCGGAAATACCGTTTCTCCGTTTGAATCTTTTCGTTCTTCCAAATACTTAATAAAAATTGACCGACTGAGCAAAGCGTGAACTACCCCTGTGATTGTTTCTTTACTCTTATCACATCTTTTACTAATTTGGTTAATCAACGTTCTGCGCATTATTCTCAAATTTGACATCAAGGTTGCATCAACCCGGTTTTGAGCATCAAATCTAGTCATGCTTTGCCGCCAGTATTCGCCACTTTCAAGCAATGAACGATGATACTTCTTTAGTGCAAGTTGCTGTGAAACCAATCCATTTGTCAAGTTTAATGTTTCAATTACCCCTGCGGTAGGATCAAGATTTCCGTTCTCAACGACTTGCGGTGTCTCGTAATTATTATAAATCAAAATCTCATCTGGAGTCACCACAAATAGTAGTGGAGCCTCTCCGAGATTCCAAGAAAGGCGATGTAATTCTGCAACTTGTTTTGCATCATATTTTTGGATAATGGAAAAATAGATAAGTGGAACTTTGGCAATCCCGTTTGCATCGCGAAGAAAATATACGGCATCAATTCCTATCTTTTCATGAACTTGTGTATAAAATAGTCTTTGAAAGGAGGTCATGCACTGTAAATTGTCTTCTGTAGCCAAACCGGTACTGCTATTTATATCAAGACATTCAAATATGCCATTTAGCAACTCACTCATATTTCTGCCCTCGCATTATTTTTTAACTAATCACATGTTGATTGATGTTTGGTAATGTAAACATAAAATCAAGATAGTTATATTTCCATATTCGGTTTCTTGTAGCATTGCTTTCTTGCATAATTATATTGTATTTTTGCAATAAGGCAAATGCTTTAGAAACTGAATTATATGATAAGTTTAGATGCTTTGCCGCAATAGGAATACTGGAAATAGGAAAAACTTTAAGGTACTCATACACGCCCCAAAAACTTCTTGTTTTGGGTACTTTAGCCCTTAACTTTTCCTCATTCAGCTTAATCATTTCTTCGTATCTCTTGAGCAGTGCAACACTGGTTTGAGCAGCTTCATTTATAATCCGCATAAAATATTTAATCCAACGTATATAACCACCGCTATATTGTGTTGATCTGAGTATATCAAAATACTCATTTTTATTGAAGAATAGGTACTCAGATAAACACAACCCAAGCGACGCTTTATCTGCGATTTTTTGCAATACCATGAATATCAGGATACGTCCAACAATCCCATTATATTTCTCAAATGGGTGTATCATTTCAAACTGATAGTGCGCTAACGCTGCTTGAATCAGGGGATCATCCCCGCTGTCATAAAGATAAGCAGAAATATCAGCCAATGACGGCAGGACAGCTTCTGGTGCCGTTGGATTATAGGTTTTTAGGTTTGATATTGCATATTGCAAAAATGTTTGGGTATCACGAACACCCATTTGTTGCTCTGGTTTATCACCATATAAAGCTATGCTGCATATTTTGCTGTAATCTTGAGCCGTAAACTGCATACCATCTGCCGCTTTATAAGCTGCCAACAAATTGTTTATAGGCTCCATATCACCCTTACCAGTGCCTCTTCTAACTAATATATCACTAAAATTTGGTGCATCATAATCTATCATTCTGGAATAGGTGCATTCTTTTAAAAGCATTAATTCACAAAACGAGTTTTTGTTTGGCGCATACTGAAACAAACCTTCTAACTGCCCAAGATTGTGATGTGCCTCGATTAGAAGCGTTGCAAGTTCATTATCCATTTTATAAAGTGTAGCATCTTTCAATGGACGAGGCGTGAAAGTATAGTATGTGAAATTATTTTTTTCATTTTTTCTCTGTTCGGTATAATCTCCGGTATACGGATGCATCTCTATCCCTCAATCGCTATTTTGTTTATTTTAATTATAGCAGATAATAGCGAATAAAGGAAGTGCTATTCCATAATTAATTTCAATAAATCACAAAATAGTGCAATATAATGGCCGATTCAGCTTCCATGACTTAGGCATACATGCGCTACATTGTTGATTGCACAGGGCGTTGACATACGGACAGTAGCCGGACGCCTGGGACACAGCCAGACTTCAACCACACTGGACATATACAGCCATCCGTTAAGAAAAAAGGATGAAGAAGCCAGTGAAAAGCTTGAAAATCTGCTGATTAGACAGGCTTAGGCTTGACCGATTTTTGACCGCATTTTGACCGCATTTTTTTCAAAATCTCTATGTTTTATCAGCGTTTCGCATTGTTTCTTATTTTCACTTATCTTTTTCAAAATCCTTGTATGACAGAAAAATATATAAATTTTTTCTGGCGCACCTGGCTGTATTGTACGAAAATTTAACAAACGTTGGAAACCCTGCCCCATCCTAGGTGACGGCGTTTTTTTGAGGGGGAGCTGTAAAAGTTCCCTCTTTTTTTATACCATTTTTTAGAAAGGAGGCTTTGTACATGCTTGATACGATTCTTGGAATATTCGTGGCGTATTTTGTTTTGAAAAACATTTTCGGCGATTGATTTCAGCAGAGCAGACAATTATACTGGCGTTAAATACGGTAACAAATTATGGATATAAAAAAGGGAGGCCGCTTTATTGGGGGATATTTGCAGGATATTATGTTGTACAGGTAATTTGTGCTGTTTTCGTGTTTGGGGTAAGCACCTTTTTACCGGATTTGCTTGGAATTATGAAATACATAGGCGCTGCCTATATTTTATGGCTGGCAGTCCATATTGCGTTAAGCAAACCAACTACAGGCACTGTGGAAAAGTCAGCATCATTTCTAAAAGGATTTTTACTTCAGTTTGTCAATGTAAAAATCTATTTATTCGGAATTACGGCATTGACAGGATATGTCACGGAATATAGTGCCTCTCTATGGGTTTTGCTCTTATTTGAGATTATCATAGCCACGATTGGAACGATTGCAACGCTTACTTGGATTGGTATGGGGGTATTGATACAGAGGGCATATCAAAAATACTACAGAGTAATTAACATTATTCTTGCATTAACATTGTCAGAGTGTGTGTATAGCATGTTGAAATAGTGAAAGGGGTGTTGCAAACATGCAGATAAAAAGAAACATTCTTTTAAATCCCGGTCCCGCAACAACGACAGATACTGTGAAAATGGCGCAGGTTGTACCGGATATTTGTCCCCGTGAAAAGGAATTTGCATCAATGATGAAGCAGATGCGTGAAGATTTGGTTCGGATCGTACATGGCAATCTGAATAAGTATACGTCTGTACTCTTTTGTGGTTCAGGAACGGTTGTAATGGATGTGTGTATCAATTCTCTTTTGCCGGAAGGGAAAAAGATACTGATTATCAACAATGGAACTTACAGTATGAGGGCGGTAGAGATTTGTGAGTATTATAATCTTCCGTTTATCAATTTTGAATGCCCGATAGATGAATTGCCGGATTTGGATAAGGTGGAGCAGATATTAAAGGAAAATCAGGATATATCGCTTGTCTATACAACACATAACGAAACCGGAACAGGTATATTAAATCCAGTAAGGGAGATTGGTTCGCTCGCACACAAATATGGCGCAGTTTTTATTGTAGATACAATTTCTACCTATGCGATGAGACCGATTGATATTGAGAAGGACAACATTGACTTTTGTATGGCATCTGCGCAAAAAGGACTTATGGCGATGACCGGACTTTCATTTGTTATTGGAAATATAGAACTGATTAGAAAGTCGGCGGCATATCCAAAGCGCTCGTATTATTGCAATCTGTTTATGCAGTATCATTTTTTTGAAACAACAGGGCAGATGCATTTTACGCCTCCAGTTCAGACGATTTATGCTGCTCGTCAGGCGCTTGATGAATATTTCAGGGAAGGCGAAGAAGCAAAATGGAATAGACATTTGGAGGTGTTTGAGGCGATTCATGCAGGGCTTGATAAACTTGGGTTCAAGGATATTATCAAAAGAGATATACAGGCAGGTCTTGGCGTTACAGTGAAATACCCGGATGATGAAAACTGGAGTTTTGAAAAGGTACATGATTATTGCTATGAGCGTGGATTTACAATATATCCCGGAAAGACATCAGCGCAGAATACGTTTCGTCTTTGTGCGCTCGGAGCTATCACAAAGGAGGATATTGAGGACTTTTTCGTTGTTCTGTATGAGGCACTCAAAGTCAACAATATTCAGATACCGATTCATTATGATGCATAACAGCCTGTTTCATATCAAAAAACAGGGATAGTAATTTTAGGAGGAATTGATTTGAAAGACGAAACGAAATGTTTACATGCAGGCTACCAGCCTAAGAACGCAGAACCGAGAGTTATGCCGATTGTGCAAAGCACCACATATGTTTATGACTCTACGGAAGAAGTTGCAGCAGTGTTTGATGATCCAATGAAGTCATTGATCTATTCCAGATTTGGAAATCCGACAGTAATGGCGGTTGAAGATAAGATTGCAGAGCTGGAAGGTGGCATTGGCGCAATGTGTACTACATCAGGTCAGGCGGCTGTGCTGTTGTCACTGCTCAATATTTGTAATGCGGGAGACAGTTTTATCAGCACAATGGAAATTTACGGAGGTTCTGTCAACCTGTTTTCACATACCCTCAGACGGATGGGGATTGAGTGTATTTATATTGATAAAAACGCAACAGATGAAGAAATAGATGCAGCGTTTCAATCAAATACAAAGGCGGTATTCGGAGAAACGATTGCGAACCCTGCATTGACAGTTTTTGATATAGAACGATTTGCGGCTATTGCACATAAACATGGCGTTCCGCTGATTGTAGATAATACGTTTGCAACGCCTATCTTGTGTAAGCCCTTTGAATTTGGGGCAGATATAATCGTTCATTCCACATCAAAGTATATGGACGGTCATGCAGTACAGATTGGTGGAGTGATTGTAGACAGTGGGAAATTTGATTGGACAAATGGCAAGTTCCCGGAATTGACAGAGCCGGATGAATCTTATCATGGGATTTCCTATACAGAAACATACGGAAAGAAGGCATATATTGTAAAGGCAAGGATGCAGCTCATGCGTGATTTTGGCGTTTACCCTGCCGCACATTCCGCATTTTTACTGAATCTTGGTCTGGAAACATTGGCGGTCAGAATGAAGCAGTATTGTGAAAACGCTGTGACAGTAGCGGAATATTTAGAGCAGTCAGACAAAGTGGAAAAGGTAAATTATCCGGGATTAAAGAGCGATGAAAATTATGGATTGGCTAGGAAGTATTTGAGCGGATGCAGTGGCGTTATTTCTTTTGTCATCAAAGGGGGAAAAGAAACAGCGATAAAATTTATGAATAAGTTGCAGCTTGCATCAAATGAGGTTCATGTTTCCGATATACGAACCTGTGTATTGCACCCTGCAAGTGAGACGCATCGGCAGTTGACAGATGAACAGTTGGTTGCTGCGGGGATTGAGCAGGGACTGGTTCGTCTTTCTGTTGGTTTGGAAAATGTAGAGGACATTATTGCAGATCTGGAACAGGCATTTTCTGAACTGTGAATTTGAGACACAAAAATTTGTTTATTTGGAAAGGAAAAGTAAAGAGATGAAGAAAATTCTTTTAGCG
>OFGE01000691.1_pt1 | contig 35442 bp, 30 predicted proteins | sample 1521681 | NCBI WGS metagenome assembly OFGE01 (sample SAMEA3504093, study PRJEB24116) | mouse gut metagenome | biome: mouse gut; feature: mouse-associated habitat; material: faeces | place: Denmark | collected 2011
GAGGCGGTCGCTCTATCCAGCTGAGCTATAGCGACAGTTACAAAATCTATATTTATTTTACTAGATACCTTAACCTACTAAATCATCCAAAAGATTTAAAAACAAGTCTATTATCTAATAAATCTATTAAGACTCGTAATAAAACAATTGCATAACCGATATAGTACACTTTTTATATCTACTATTTCAACTACGAATAATATTCTACCACGTTCTTATCAAAAAATCAATCAATTATTTAAATTTATACATCCCTGCATCCAAATATTTCCTTTAAACCTTCTTCCAACTACAGGTTCACCCAGCAAATCCTCTTCATTAATACAAATATCATAAATCAGGTCATTTGTATCTATTGTTAATACACAAATCTTCTGGTGCGTTAACCTGTTTTCTATATGGCAGACATTTAATATTTCGCCTAACACAGAATACTGATCGCTTTCTACGCCATAAGGCATGAAATACGAATCTACAATACTTAAAATATCTTCATTCATCACCCTTCTTGATAGAATGGTATACATATCAATATCTTCCAATGTCAGGCTTTCAATAGCGTCTTCATCCCCATCCCTTGCAGCTGCAATTAAATGATTGCGTTCCTGCGTTATCTGATCCTTTTTAAGGACTTGCGTTTCACTTTTATTTATGGGCAATATTATTTTACCTCCTAATGATAGGCCAGAAAGCGTTACATATTCTTTAGGTAAAAATTTGTTTTTCCAAGCAGTTTTCCGTTTTAAATAGTCTGCTACATTCTGCAGGAAAAAAATCAATGTAACGCCTATTTTTATATCGTCACATACAACCGCATACGATTCCTTATCGGCATGCTTTTCAACTTCAATCTGCTCCTCAATAGTAATTTTGCTTCCACGAAAATAAGGATAATAATAGTCCATTTCGAACATTCCATTTTCCAAATAACTTCCGCATACTGTAATACCAATTGAATTGCCAAAATCTTTTGAATATTCTATAAATTGATTGCCTTGGGAATCTTTTGCCATATTCATATAATTTGGCTGTTCTGCTACTTTGCTTAATATTTGATCAAGCTGCGTATTATTCATTTGTTCAAAACCAACTGCCCTTAAAAAACTATGCATTCCGTTTCCTTCCTTACAGTTCAATAATTAACGAACGTATGTTCTATATTAGTCCTGCCATATAAATCTACCAATTTTAATCCTATTTTCTAAGCTTTAGAACAATTATAATTCATTGCCATGTCCAATGCTTCTTTTTCCTCTTCTGCTAATGCTATTACAGAATTTCCATCAATAATTTCTTTGATATAGGTGTAGCATCCTTCCCTACTGTGCATAGCATTTATAATAAATCCATCATTGACTTCATTTAACAAGGCAAGGGAAAAGCTTAATTTTCCTCCCATTTCCTGAAAAGCATCGTACTTTACTAATCCAACTTTCTGAAATACGTTTTTCATGTTCTGATAAATAGATTTAATATCATTTTCATTTTTCTGGTTAGATGCAATCAGGTATTCAATTTGATCCATACGGTTCATAATAGTTTCTTCCAATGTTTTTGCATTTTTACCATCCATAAACATTTTGTATTTTTTCTTTAATTTGTGCATCCCAATAGCATTTATTAATACAATCAAAAGTAATAAGACCGATAAACCTGCAAATCCCAACAGAATATAATCTGATTCAATTCCTAAATAATATTCAATCATTGTTTTATCCTTTTCTATTATATACTTTTTATAGTTTGAAAAAGCTCAATGATTCTATTAAGCTCTTCCTGTGAATAGTAGTCAATTTCAATTTTTCCTTTATTGTCGCCTTTTTTGTTAATACTTACCTTTGTACCAAAAATATGTTTCATTTTCTCTTCCAAATCCTGATATAGAATATCCATTTTTGGATCAATTGGAGCTTTTTTAGGTGACTCCATTTCTTTTTCAGCTAATAGTTTTTTAACAAACCTCTCAGTCTCCCGTACACTTAATTTATCATCAAAAATCTTTTGCGCCGCTAAATATTGTCTTTCTGGATCATCTATAACAATTAATGCCCTTGCGTGGCCTGTAGTCAGCATATCGTCAATGACCATCTGTTGTACTTTATCTGTTAATTTTAGTAAACGCATCGAATTTGTTACAGCTGTCCTGCTTTTTGAAACACGTTCTGCTACCTCGTCCTGTTTTAAATGAAATTCATCCAGCAAGCGTTTAAATGCAATTGCTTCTTCAATAGGGTTTAAATCTTCCCTCTGTATGTTTTCAATTAGTGATATTTCTACAATTTCCTGATCTGAATAATTTTTAATTAAAACAGGAATTTCTTTTAGTTTTGCCATCTTAGCAGCACGCCAACGGCGCTCTCCTGCTATTATTTCATAATAACTTTTTTTATCTTGTACAATCAAAGGCTGCAATACACCAAACTGTTGAATGGAATCTGCTAACTCCAACAAAGAATCTTCATCAAAATTTTTTCTTGGCTGGTTACGGTTTGGCTCGACTTTTTGGATATCAACTACTATAGCATCTTTTTTTTCTATATCGTTTTTATCCTGGTTTTCCAAGATTATATTTGGCTTTTCTGGAATTAGAGAATCCAATCCTTTTCCCAATCCACCTTTTTTCGCTGCTGCCATATTATATATCCTTTCTATTAATCACTTCTTTTGCTAACATACGGTAACTCTCTGCTCCTGTAGACCGGGAGTCGTATTTGTTAATTGGCAGACCATGGCTCGGCGCTTCTGCAAGCCTTACACTCCTTGGAATAATAGTTTTATAAATTATGGTTTTTAAATTATTTTTTACATTCTCCACTACTTGAAGAGATAAGTTTGTCCTGGCATCATACATTGTAAAAACAACCCCTTCCATCTGAAGCTTTGAATTTAACCTTTGCTGAACCAGATTTATGGTATGAATCAACTGGCTTAACCCTTCCAAAGCATAATACTCACACTGGATGGGAACCAATACCGTATTAGCTGTAGTCATCGCATTGACAGTGAGCATATTTAAGGAAGGTGGACAGTCTATTATAATAAAATCATAATCATCCCTAATATAATCAACTGCGTTTTTAAGTATGTATTCTTTATCGTTAATTCCAAGCAGCTCAATTTCTGCACCAGCTAAATTTACGTTAGATGGAATGAGATCTAAGTTTTCTATTTCCGTTTTGGCAATACATTCTTTGATCGTACATTCATCCAGCATCAGCTCATATACTGTATTTTCGAGTTCGTCCTTTTCTAAACCAAGCCCACTTGTAGTATTACCTTGGGGATCAGTATCAATTGTTAATACTCTTTTACCAGCCTCTGCCAGACAGGCGGAGAGATTGATGGTAGTTGTTGTTTTCCCTACTCCACCTTTTTGATTGGCTACTGCTATAATTCTTCCCATTTTATTTCCTTTCTTTTTTGTTTGGAGTTATTTCTAGAGTACCGTTGCTATATTATAACACTTTTTATTCGTGATTTCTATAGTAAAATAAACTATGATTGTTTGGATTTCCCTAGATCTTGTATGAAAAATGCTTTTTGACAGATGTGCAGCCCTCTTAGTGGGAGACTTGTACCACAAAGGCGTAATATACTGAATAAGGGAATCGTAGCGGGCTACATTGACTTAATTTGACACAAATATTGCGTCAAGTAAACTTGTAGATGGCAAAAATGATTTTTTAAACACATTCTAGTGGGTTTACAGGTTAAGGAATGATTTCTAATACATGTGTTAAAGTGAAACTTACAGAGGTTGGTGGCAAAAGGGTTCGTCAAGCAGGGGGACGGGTATAAGGCTGGGCTGTGTTCAGGAGTTAAGGATCTCTAAAGTATCTCATTTTCTTATTCCAATGTTGACGCAATCGCCGTAAACGCGCCGTCCGTGGCAGGGCATTGCTGGAAATCAAATGGGATACTTAAGAGCCCCTAAAACCCCATCACAAGGCCCCAGCCTTATACCCGTCCCCCTGTCTGACTACAGTTTTGGCTGGCCCACGGAAAATATCTTTATTCATACTAATTACTATGTTAGGGAATGCCTTTCTATTTCAATTAGGATACAGCAAACTGTTAAGATATTTTATTCTTTGAATATAGCTATATTATCTTTTTCTTTTGTCTAAGCTTCCCTAATATACACATACAGTATGTCCAGGAGCATATGGCTGTTAAAATTTCCATATAAAATATATTTTAAGAATTTTATTGAACTGATGTATTTCACACTTAGTAAAAATAATTGTATTCAAAGCTTATGATCAATATACCAAATCAAGAAGACATGATAATTTCTTTGACCAATTTTTTTTGGACTTTACTACCTGAACGTGTTTGAATAATGCTTTCCGACAGATGTGTAATCTACTAAGCACACAAACAGTATGATGGGAAATTTGTACTCCAAGGATATGATATTCTGAATTAGAAAATCGCAGCAAAATACATTGACCAAATTTGGGACAAATATCACGCTAAGCGGAGAATACATACGGCGAGAATAATTTTGGGTACACGCTTTAGAGAGTGTTTGAAAAATAAATATTACACAAAGCTGCAATTAATGTTGAAACGAAAACGTCGAAAAAACTATCGTCTTTTGAATGATTTTCATCTAAAATCAACTTGGATATAGAACATTTTTTTAATCATTCATTACATTTTTAGGCATATTGATCAATCACATAAAATTTTCAAACACGCTATAGATACTTTTCAGCTAAAAATTACGCTATATAGCAATCAAGAGAATCATAAAATATACCATTATTCTATCCTGCTAAACCAAGGATACCTTAAAGACACCCACACACCATCTAACAAAACCTAAGAAATTTCAAAAACATATCCTTACTATTTATAATAACTAGTACTCCATCCGAACAGGAATTGAAGTTTGGAACCATCTGCTTTGTGCCAGTGCAAGGCAAAATTTCGACGACGATGTGGTGGCATCGTCTAGAAATTTTAACGACTCAATGCTGCGAAGCAGATGGTTTCAGACTTCAATTTCTGTCCGGATGTAGTACTAGCACCTTTTCTGTAAAATATCCAAAACCGTAGTCAGTCAGAGGCAGGGTATGAGGCTGGAGCCTTGTAATGGGGTTTAGGGACTCTTAAGTATCCCGTTCATTTTCCAGCAATTTCTTGCCACGGATGACAGGGCAAGCCGTAACCGCGCCATGAACGGCTCATTTACGGCAGTTGCGTCAGCATGAGAATACATAAATGGAATGCTTTAGAGACCCTTTATCCCTGAACACAGACCCAGGCGCATACCCTGCCCTCTGACTGACAAATCTTTCGCCACCCTCTTCCCATACTTCATATAGCTCTATAACATGTTTAAAAACCATTTTTACCACCTTTCCATCTCCACTTTACATGATATTTTCACCACACTCTAATGTTTCACGTGAAACAATTTCCACTACTCATCAAACTCTACCAACCCACTCCGTATTGCAAACACTGCTGCCTGTGTCCGGTCTGCAACTTTAATTTTTTTAAATATATTTGCCACATGATTTTTAACTGTCCTCTCACTTATCTCCAATTTTATGGCAATTTCTTTATTATACATACCAAATGCCAAATATTCCAAAACTTCCAACTCCCGTTTTGTCAAGCTACTCATCTTCTCTAAATTACGCTTCCTTAGTTCCATCAACGTTACCAATGTATTTTGTACATACTTCCCCCCTCCCACTACAACCTCAATTGCTTTCTTTAATTCGATCAAACTACAAGTTTTCAATAAATAACCATCCACCCCTAAAGCAACTGCTTTTTCAAAATACCTCAAACCCTTCTGTCCTGTCAATACCAAAACTCTTGTCCTATTTTCCTGAATCCTACTCAAAAGCTCAAGGCCATGCTCTCCCGGCATCATTAGATCCAGTATTAATAAATCTACATGATATTTTTCAGTTTCTGTCAGTTTTTTTAAGCAATCCTCCCAATTTCCAACATTCCCTATTATACTATATTCTTTTGACTCCAATAGACAACTCAAGGCTTCCCCAACCATACAATGATGATCCGCAATCAATAGTCGAACTGCCCCCATTCATGCTCCTCCTTATCAAAACCAGATCCATCCTCACCATCTAATTGCTCCTTCATCTCCAAAAGTATTTTTTTAATTTCATTCAACTCTAACCTGCAACGGTTTGAATCTACTAGTAAAAGATGGCTGCATAGCTCCACCTTTTGAATAACGCATTTTATTGTATTATTAATAGCTGTGTTTTTATTTGCTTCGTACACCTCCTCTTTATCCTTCTTTGCCAAATCCTTAGTTTTATTGAATTCCGGTTCCAAAACCATATTTTTTCTTGTCTTTTTTTGTTTGATCGCTTTCTCGCAATCATTGACTTTTTGAGACAATAAAAGTAATTTTTTTCTTATTTCTTCATCAGATTTTTTTAACCCATCCTGCTTTTGTTTCAAACTCTTAATATTTTCTTTTAACTTATAATTTTTTCTTCTAGGTGAAAAAATATCATAAGTCTCTTGTTCTTCTTGCATAATTTTTTCCAAAAATCTTTGATTCTGCTCCAACTCATTTTTAATTTTAGTATGTTCGTATTCCAACTCCATTTTTTCATTCAGAAGTTCAGAACGCATTTTTTTAACAAAATCATATACCATAAACCCTCCTTAGAACATATGTTTTTACCGAACTATTTTCTTAGTTTTATTCTACTCCTTTTATAAATAAAAAGAAAGAATATATTTTTATTTGTATCTCTGAGGAAATTCGTCTATAATAGAACAGAAAGACAAGTTACCGATCAATAGAAGGAGGTTCTATATGAGAAAAAATATTAAGCATTTTTTGTTGCTGTCAGCCTTTACAACTGGATGTATATATGGCGTCAATAAATTTGTTGACACTACTTCAGGAATCAAAAATACAATTACAAAATCAGACGGACACTATTTTAACTGGCGGTACGGCAATATTTTTTACACCAAACAGGGGAAAGGCTCTCCTATCCTGCTTATCCATGATCTTCATCCATCGAGTTCATCAAATGAATGGAAATTCATAGCCAGCCTTTTAAAACAGAATCATACAGTTTATACAATTGATCTATTAGGATGTGGCAGATCAGACAAACCAAACTTAACATATACAAATTACATGTATGTGCAGCTGCTAACAGACTTTATAAAAAAAATAATAGGACTGAAAACAGATGTAATCGCAACAGGCCATTCATGTACTTTTACACTGATGGCAGCTACGATGGACTACTCTATATTACGCAGTCTCTTTTTTATCAGTCCTCCATCCCTGCATTCCTTACAGGCTTGTCCAACTAAACAAGATCAGCTAATCAAGCGTATATTATACACTCCTATTATTGGAACATTTTTTTATAATATACAGATGTCCGAAGCAAACATATCCGAAACATTTGAACAAGAATATTATCGAAAAAAAAACCTCATTTCATGCAAGTTAAAAGATATTTACTATGAATCCGCACACACATGCCATAGCAAAGGCAGATATCTGTTAGGGAGTATAACTGCTAACTACACAAATACTAATATCATCCCTGCACTCAAAAAAGTAGAAAATACTATTTTCCTAATTGGAAGCTGTGATACACAAGAATATCCCGATATTATGGACTCTTACCGGGAATATGATGAAACAATAGAAACTGCAGTTATGTCCAATATAAATAAACTTCCACAATTGGAAGATCCAAATAAACTATATGAAATCATTTGCATGTTGTTAGAGTAACAATATAATTGCCGCATCCGCAGAAAAAGCTATAAGATGCGGCAATTTTAATTTTTTTCCGGTAATTTACACCCGGTTTCTTTGTATTTTCTGGATTTGATTTTTATAAATTCTATAATTTCTTTTTTATCTTCTGGTGAAATTTGCTCAAAATAAAAAAGAAGTTCTTTTTCCATATAATTCAAAAAGCGCAGCTTCCGTATATTATCCTGAGCATTTACATAATCTAAGAATCCAGACAACTCTTGTCCAGACTGTGTACTTGGGGGCGCATCATAATAAATTGTCTGATCTAATTTAATGATCAACTGCATAAAGTCTTCAATTGATACATTATATAACCCTGCCAATTTATAAAGGGTTTCCGAACTTGGTGTCCGATGCCCTGTTTCATAATGGGAGTATGTCTGACGCACTACTCCCAAAAATGATGCAACATAATCCTGTGTGTACCCATTTGCTTTCCGTAATTCCTTTAATTTTTGCGGAAGTAACTCATTTTCCAAAGACCATCACTCTCCATTTTACATAAATTATATTTCTTCCCTAAAAAAAATATGCAACAAAACGTAGCAAAATCATAATTATTGTGTTAATATATGTGTAGCATTTTTAAATAATAATGCTACAAAATGGAGCATATGATTAAAAAAAGGAAAAAGGCATACTTATGGACAAAACTAGAAAAAACAATTGTTACTTTATTTACACCTTACTATTTATCTTTATAACTCCTCTTGTATTCATTACTTTTTTAATTGGAAATAAAAGCTTAATCTGGAACAGTGACGGAATACGTCAACATTATATTGCACTGATGCATTTTGGAAATTGGGGAAGGGAGATTATAAATAATTTTTTTTCCCTTCATACTTTTAAAATACCACTTTGGGACTTTCATATTGGATATGGATCAGACATTATTACGACAATGCATTACTATGTAATTGGTGATCCGCTTAATATACTAAGCTTTTTTGTCCCAGAATCATTTACAGAATATTTATACCAAGCGCTAATTATCTTAAGGCTTTACCTTTCTGGAATTAGTTTTCTTTATTATTGCCGTCAAATGAAAAAGGGGCAAATTGCTTCTGTTGGAGGAGCCATTAACTACACATTTTGTGGTTTTATGCTCTATGGGGGAATACGCCACCCGTTTTTTATGAATCCAATGATTTATTTGCCTTTACTCTGCGCAGGCATAGAAAAAATATTTAAAAGGAGAAATCCATGCCTTTTTATAATTACAGTATTTCTTTCTGCAATGAGCAATTTTTATTTCTTTTATATGATTGCATTTGCAGCTTGTTTTTATATTGCAGTGCGTTTTTTTTCATTTCCTCATGAAAAAATTTGGAAAGATATATTGCTTACAGCTGGACGCTTCACCAGCTATGCGGCAATAGGAATATGTATGTCTTTTTTTATCTTACTTCCTGTACTGCTTGCCTTTTTTTCAACAAACCGGTCGAACACCCCACAGGCTTATCCTTTATTGTACAAACCAGGGTATTATGCCAAGCTTTTGGCTAATTTTATAAAACCGCATCCTATAGGCGAGTGGACGGTTTTAGGATTTACAGCGCCTGCATTTTTTTCAGTAATGCTTATGCTTTCTTCAAAAAAAAGAAAATATAAACTTTTAAAAATATCATTTTTAATTATGACCGCTATGCTGTGTATCCCTTTCTGTGGCAAAGCCCTCAATGGATTTTCCTATGTTTCCAACCGGTGGTGTTTTATTTATGCAGCGCTTGTTTCCTACATCCTCACTTCTGTCTGGAATGATATGGCTATGCTGTTTTCAAAAACAACCATATGCACGAAAAACAAGAATAAAGGTATTCGCTACATATCTGCCTATTTTCTGTTTTTTTCTATACTTCATGTATTTATAAATGCCTTTTATCTATATAGTACAAACGGGAAAGATTACGCATCAGAATTTTTACCATCGGGAAAAGCATATGAAAACATTATTATAAGTACGCCAAAAGCGCTACAATTAACTACCGGGCAGGAAACATCTTTTTTCCGATATGAAACAGATGATTTTACAAACATGAACGCTTCTGCAGTGATTGGAGGCCATAGCGTAGAATATTACTGGAGCTTAGAAAATAGTGTAATTCCGGATTACTATATGGATATGTCGATCAAATTTTTCAATGTATTTAATTATAAAGATTTAGATCACCGTACATTTTTAGACGCACTTTCGGGCATAAAATATTTTGCTTCAACAAAATCAAGTTCAATACCATATGGGTTTGATTATATTGGGTCAGTTTCTCTGTCAGAAAAGAAACAATACGAAATCTTTAAAAACAGATTTTTCCTGCCTTTAGGGTACACATATAGCTCCTTCATACCCCTAAACGAATATGAAAACATGGATTCTGCAAAACGGCAGGAAGCGCTTTTACAGGGAATTGTAATTGACACTGGCGATACTACTCTACAAAATCAATTTCCAGTAACACATCCCGTTTTTGATTCAACAAAAATAGAATTCACTACAGACTATGGAAAAGATGCCGCCCTTCAGCCTGAAGGAACGATTAAAACCTCAAAAAATAAATCAAAAATAAAACTATCATTCAACGGGATGGAAAATTGCGAAACTTATTTGTTATTAGAGGATGTGAAAATGCAGACAGATGACATATTCCAAAATGAATTTGTGGTTAATGTCAAATCAAATGACAGCAAAAATCAAATGCGCTATATGACTCCTAACCATAGAAATTATAAAGGGCAGGTTAACTACCTGATTAATCTGGGATATCATGAAAACCCACAAACGAAAATGACTATTACATTCCCCTACAAAGGAAAATATAAAATCGGAAGCATAAAAATTATTTGCCAGCCAATGGAAAATTATAAAAAATATATAAATACATTAAAAGAAGAGGTATTGGAAGACGAATATTTTGGAACAAATATAGTAAAAGGTAAAATTAACCTAAAAGAAAATAAAATTCTTTGCCTGGCAATTCCTTATAGTAAAGGCTGGCACGCTTGGGTTGACGGTGAAAAATCTAAACTGCTCCGCGCTAACAAGATGTTTATGGCTCTTCCGCTAAAAAAGGGGGAGCATACCATATATTTGGAGTATCAAACACCTGGACTGGTTAAAGGATCGATCATTAGCGTAATAGGGGGATTATTATTTATTAGAATCTGGTTTAATTATAAAATCAAAAAATCAAATGGCGTAAAATGATCGATAAAAAGACTATTTCTAAACTATAGAGACAATTTAAAAGCAGGCATGTTATACGCCTGCTTTTAATCTCTATAGCGGCATTTTTCCAGGCATGCCTGCCTTCCTTGGATATTGCTTCGGTGTACCTTTTATTTTTTTTACCGTTACAAACGATCTCTTGCTTTCCCCAACTTGAAATTTGTAAACTTCTTCTAACTTACCACCTAAAACCTTACATGATTTCTGCGCTTCCTGTACTTCCTTATCCACACTTCCTGATTTATAGGCAATACTTTTTCCACCAATTTTCACAAAGGGTAAACAGTATTCTTCTAATACGCTTAGATTTGCCACTGCACGCGATACACATAGGTCAAACTGTTCTCGAAGTTTAGGATTTTTAGCACACTCTTCTGCCCTTCCATGGACAGCCCATATATATTCCAAACGAAGCTCCCTGATAACCTCTTTAAGAAATCCCACTCTCTTTTGCAAAGAATCCATTAATACAATCTTAAGACCTGGATAAGCTATTTTCAATGGAATACCAGGAAAACCCGCACCAGTACCAAGATCTAAGATCAAAAGCTCCTTATTCAAATTCATAATCCTATATAACGATAAAGAATCAATAAAATGCTTCTCCACGACCTCAGTAAATTCCTTAATACCTGTAAGGTTCATTACTTTATTTTTTTCGATCAGCATCTCATAAAATGTATAAAATTGACGCTCCTGACTATCTGAAAATGCAAATCCTTCCTTTTCAAATTGTTGTCTCATATAATTTATTTTATCTTCCATCATCTTTTTTCCTCTGCCTTAACTGCTCTAAAAATACCAGGATCACGGAGATGTCCGCTGGTGATACGCCAGATATCCTAGAGGCCTGCCCAATGGATACCGGTTTTATCTGATTTAGTTTTTGAACTGCTTCTATTCTCAAACCATGAATATCGCTATAATCCAGTGTCTTGGGCAATAACTTTTTCTCTAATTTTTTAAACTGTGCAACTTGTTTGAATTGACGGGAAATATAACCTTCGTATTTGATATTAATATTAACCTGCTCTTTTACTTCAGCGGGAAGTTCTGGCCGTTTCGGATCAATTGGAGCGAGCATATCATAATTTAATTCCGGCCTGCGGATCAGCTCTGTTAGCGAGGTACCTGTATTTAGAGGGATGCTCCCGTAAGAAATAAGCAAAGACTGCACACTCTGATTTGCACCAACCACTACTTTACTGATACGCCCTATTTCTTCTGCTATCATCTGCTCTTTTTTTACTACCCAGTCATAACGTTCTTTTGGGATCAAACCAACTTCGTATCCTTTTTTTGTCAAACGCAAATCGGCGTTATCCTGACGCAAAAGGAGGCGATATTCCGCTCTTGAAGTCATCATGCGGTAAGGTTCGTGGTTTTCCTTCGTTACAAGATCATCAATCAAGACACCGATGTAAGCTTCAGAGCGGTCTAATATGAGAGGTTCCTTTCCCTGTATATACATACAAGCGTTAATACCTGCTACCAAACCCTGGGAGGCGGCTTCTTCATAACCGGAGCTGCCGTTTAATTGCCCGCCGCAAAACAACCCTTTTATTGTTTTAAATTCCAGGGACGGAAACAGCTGGTTAGGATTAATGCAGTCATACTCTATTGCATAGGCATTCCGCACGATTTTTGCATTTTCCAGCCCAGGCACCGTACGGTACATTTTCTGCTGGACATCTTCTGGCAAGGAGCTGGACATACCGCTGATATACATTTCATTTGTATGAATCCCCTCCGGTTCTATAAATACCTGATGCCGGTCCTTATCAGCAAACTTCACAACCTTATCTTCAATAGAAGGGCAGTACCGCGGCCCAGTCCCTTCTATCACACCAGCAAATAACGGAGAGCGATCCAGGTTGTTCCGTATAATTTCATGGGTTTCTTCATTCGTATAAGTTAACCAGCAGGAAACCTGGTCAATCTGGACATCTTTTGGATCTGTAGTAAATGAAAAAGGTACCACCGTTTTATCCCCGAACTGCTCCGACATTTTTGAAAAATCGATCGATCTTTTGTCAATTCTTGCCGGAGTACCTGTTTTAAAGCGGTATATTTCTACATTATGTAGCTTTAGTGAATCTGTTAGGCTGTTTGCTGCCTGTAATCCATTCGGTCCTGTATGTGTAACCATTTCTCCAGTCAAACATCTGGCATTCAAATACGTTCCCGTACACAAAACGGCTGCTTTACAATAATACGTTCCTCCGGAAACCGTTTTAACCCCAACAATCCGGTATCCTCCTTCTAACGATTCTGTTATAATTTCTGCCGCTTCTGCCTGCCGGATTGTCAAATGATCCGTAGACTGTAATGTTTTTCTCATTTCCATTGTATAGGAAAGTTTATCTGCCTGCGCGCGCAGGGAATGGACAGCAGGGCCTTTTGACTTATTTAACATTTTGGACTGGATAAAAGTCTTATCTATATTTTTTCCCATTTCTCCGCCAAGGGCGTCAATTTCCCGGACCAAATGCCCTTTTGAACTGCCCCCAATATTTGGGTTACAGGGCATCATTGCAATACTATCTATACTGATTGTAAATAGGATGGTTTCAAAACCAAGCCTTGCCGCAGCCAAAGCCGCTTCACATCCCGCATGTCCTGCTCCGACCACACAAACATCATAATTTTCTATAATACAGGGCATTGTTATCCTTCTTTCTTATAATTTATTTTCCCATACAAAACCTGCTAAAAATTTCATTTACCAAATCATCTTCCACCGATTCTCCAATGACACTCCCCAGCTCGCGGTAAGCATCCATCAGGTCAATCGTATAAAAATCTTCTGGCATCCCATCTGCAATACTATTTCTTACCATACCCAGGCTAGCCTCTGCCAAACGCAAGGATGCCTTATGCCTTTCATTTGTAATATAAACTTCATCATTATACCCGATTTTACCATGAAAAAACATTTCCTCAATCGTACGTCCTAACTGTTCTATTCCTTTTCCATACTTTGTTGAAACAGAAAGCGCTGTCTTATCCAAAATCACCCTTATTTCCTCTTTTGTAACAACTGTTTCCAAATCTGATTTATTTAACAGCACGACTACATTCCTGTCTTTTATCAGACGCACGATATCAAAATCATCTCCACTCAAGGGTACAGAAGCATCTACAACATAAATCACTAAATCTGATTTTCCAATATATTCTTTCGCCTTTAAAACTCCGATCTGTTCCACTGTATCATCTGTTGCACGGATACCTGCCGTATCAATTATATTCAAACTAATTTCATTCAAACGTACCTGTTCTTCAATCGCATCCCGCGTCGTCCCGGCAATATCTGTTACAATAGCCCTCTCTTTCCCAAGTAAGGCATTTAAAAGAGATGATTTACCAGAATTAGGCTTCCCAACAATCACAGTACGGATACCTTCTTTTAATATTGAACCATTTTCTGCATTATAAAGCAGCCTTTTGACTTCCCCTAAGATACGATCCGTCTTTACCAAAAGTTGATTGCCATAATCTTCAAGCTCAAAGTGCTCCGGATCATCCATGGCAGATTCAATATATGCCAGCTCATATAAAATCTCTTCCCTTAATTTCCTCACATTTTCCGAAACTGCCCCTTTTAGCTGTTCTATGGAAGCTTTTAGGGCAAATTCATTTTGAGCATGGATAACATCCATTACCGATTCTGCCTGAGCCAAATCAATCCGCCCGTTTAAAAAAGCCCGCTTCGTAAACTCACCTGGCTCCGCGGGCCTTGCACCCTTTTTTAACAAAAGCCCCATAATCAGCTGCATCACAAGTACTCCCCCATGGCAGTTGATCTCAACAGTATCTTCTCTCGTATAACTTTTTGGAGCCTTCATTAAAGCAACCATCACCTCATCAACAATACGCTCCCCATCCTTGACAAAACCGTAATGAATCGTATGGCTATCACAGGCAAAAAGCTTCTTTCCTGATTTTAGGCTTATTACCTTATCTGCCGTTTCAATGGCTTCTTCTCCGCTGATCCGGATAATTCCAAGCCCTGAATTTGTAAGTGCAGTCGCAATTGCTACAATTGTATCCGTTCCCATAAGAAAAGCACTCCTATCTACTTATAAAAAAGCTGCCGCAGACACCAACTCACGAAAGAATACGAAAGTATAATGTATTGCAGCAGCCTCTGCTATTTTCAAGTTATTTTTTGTAAGAAATTACAATATGCCGGAATGGATCCTCTCCTTCACTGTGGGTAATAACATACCTGTCATTTTGCAAGGCAGAATGGATTACCCTGCGCTCAAAAGGATTCATGGGCTCTAGTGAAATCGAATGCTTCGTCCGTTTTACTTTATATGCGATATTTTTGGCCAGATTTTCAAGCGTTTCCTTCCTTCTTAAGCGGTAATTCTCCGTATCCAGCTTTACTTTATAATATGTTTCAAAATTCTTGTGCGCTGCATTGTTGGCAAGAAGCTGTAAAGCATCCAGCGTCTGCCCCCGCTTGCCAATCAAAACTCCCATTTCTTCGCCCTTAAGTTCAATATCAATGCAGTGGGCCTCTTCATCTGCCTTAAGTATTATCTCCACATTTAAATGCATGGCTTCAAAAATATCCGACAAAAATTTTTTTAAAAAACTTTCCGCCGTAAGCTTTTTTGTTACCTTAATCTTTACAGGCTTAGCCCCAATCCCCAAAAAACCTGCACTTCCTTTATCGATAACCTCAATTTCTACCTGATCACTGGTTGACCCCAGCTTAATCAAAGCATCTGTTACTGCTTCGTCATATGTTTTCGCCAAAACCTCAATAACATCCATAGTCTCGCCCCCCTATTTGCTATTCCTTTCATTAAACTCCTTCACAAGATCCGCTTTTGCTGACATGCTGCCTTTTTTCGCATTCTGCCTTTTTTGCGCTGCATCATTTAAAAGCCTTTCCTTTTCTTCTGACGGCATATCAACTTTTTTTGAAAGCTTTCTCGTATTCAAATGAGCCGCATTATTAATCTGGTTTTCCGAAATCCCCATCTTCTCGCGTTTCTTTCTTGCCTTTTCCTGGTTTTGCTTTATAATATCGTCCAAATCTACTTTTTCAAAATGCTTGTTCAATAAAATCTGCTGCACGCTTCGCACCAGAGCGCTAAATATCCAGTAAACCCCCAAACCAACCGGAATCGAAAAACAGAAAAATAAAGAAACCAGAGGCATAAATTTATTAACAGAATTCATTTGCTGTGCCATCGCATCATTATCCCCTCCTACCGTCGGCTGCGGCATCAGCTTCATGCTAAGAACCTGCGTCAGATAAGAAAATACAGGAATCATAACAGCTGCAACCACCATAAGGATCGCCCCTGTTTTAAAACCTGAGATAATAATACTCATTGGCGAATCAGAAATATTCATACCCATAAAATTGTTAATATGATTAATATTATCCTGTGTACTAGCAATCACATCCGAAAGCCCCGCAAACTTCTCTTTTAATAAATCCCACCCTGAGCTGTGCATTGCATAAAGCGTATCTACAATATAATTAGAAAGCACGTCCTTGTCCGTAACAGTAAAATCTACACGAACCGTCGAAACTTTTACTTCTTTTACCAGTTCCTGCATTAGTTCCTGATATCCGGGCGTAGCCATAATACCCTGAACCAAAGACGAAAGCTGTGCTTTTACGCTTCCCAAATACGCTGGTAAATTATAAAACACACGCAAAAGAGCAAACAAAATTGGCAGGTTGATTAACATATAAATACAGCTTCCAGTAGGCGAAACGCCATATTTCTCCTGGATCATACGATTTTCTTCCTGCATTGCCATTAAAGAAGCCTGATCCTTCTTCCCCTGGTACTTTTTCTGAACCTTTTGCAGCTCTGGCTGCATCTTCTGCGATATCTTGGAAAATTTCTGCTGTTTGTACGTTAATGGGAATAAACACATATAAATAACAACCGTAAAAATAATAATTGTTACACTGATATTGGATATCCCAAGCACACTAGACAAAAACACATAAATCTGATTCATAAGAAAGCCAAGAACCTTTGCAATAGGCCCAAGGATCGCACCGTCATATGCCGTTAAAACAATATCTGACAATATCTATACCTCCTATACATGAATGCTTACGGGACAGGATCATACCCTCCTTTTGAAAACGGGTTGCACCGTAAAATCCGCCATAAAGCCAAAGCACCGCCTTTCACCGCGCCATATTTTTCTACGGCTTCCAGCCCATACTGCGAGCAAGTCGGGTAATAAGGGCATTTGTACCCTTTAAAAGGCGATATATTTTTTCTATAAAATTGAATCATAAAAATCAATATTTTCTTCAAACCGATTCCATCTTCTTTTCAATTTCTTTTATTGAATGAAGGCCCGCAAGATGAAGCAGGGCGCTTTGTATTTCCAGAAAGGAAGCCTGATTTGCACTCACCCTTGCAATAACTACAATATCATAGCCCCGTTTATACTCTTCTTCATGCAGCCTGTAGCTTTCCCGAATCAACCTGGTAAGCCGGTGCCTTACCACACTGTTCCCTACCTTTTTACTGACTGAAATACCAAGCCTGTTCCCATTTGTGCAATTTGGCAGTATATACATTACCAGAAACCGGTTGGCAAAGGAAGCGCCTTTCTTATATACATTTCTAAATTCCGCATTTTTTTTGAGCGATTCTGAGAACTTCATATAGCAAACGCACTCCTTAAAGAAGAAAAGACCACAAATTGTGGCCTAAGCTGATATTCTTTTTCTTCCTTTTAATCTTCTTCTAGCCAATACCTTTCTTCCGCCTTTTGTGCTCATTCTTGCCCTAAAACCATGAACTTTTGCTCTTTTCCTTCTATTTGGCTGGTATGTCATTTTCATGTTTGTCCACCTCCTCTATCCTAAAAAACACCATTTCAATTATAACAAAAAATTGTACGAAGTCAAGCTAAATTAATATTTTTTCACGAATTTCTATAAACTGTAAAAAGTTATCCACATTTTAGTTATCCACACGGGAAAATTAATGTGGATTTGCACAAGTATTGCACATTTTGTGGATAACTCGTGGATAAGCGTGGGAAACTTACTTTATATTTTATGGACAAGTATGGTCCATGTGTTAATATTAAGGAATTTATTCTCATTTGATGTTAATATGGCTAAATCAGAACGTGAATATCTTTATACTAATCCAGATACCCCTCAAAAAAACTATCCAAAATATGATTGATTAATACTCAAAAATTTGATATGATAATTTAACATAGGTTTTTTTATCCTTACCAGGAAAGATTAATGGAGAATTCAAATGGAAGCTATTTTTGAAAAATGGGATCAGATTCTACAATATGTAAAGGAAGAGCATGATATCTCGGACATATCCTTTGAAACGTGGCTCAAACCTCTCAAAATATGCACGATCAAGGGCAATACCCTCTATATTGAGGTTCCCTTAGACAGCATGGCCGTTAACTACATTTCTAAGAAATATGAACTTCCATTGAGGGTTTCGATTACGGAAATGACAGGGGTTGAATATCTTCTGGAGTTTATCTTGGAAGATAAAGCAAAGGAATTAAAAAGTGCCCAGGCCAAAAAGCCTGCCACAATTCCAGAACGGTCCAATCTAAATCCCAGCTATACGTTTGACACGTTTGTCGTTGGAAATAATAACCGTTTCGCACAGTCTGCTTCTTTGGCTGTCGCAGAATCCCCAGGAGAATCATACAACCCGCTTTATATCTACGGCGGACCTGGGCTCGGAAAGACCCACCTGATGCACTCCATCGGTAATTTTATCCTGGATCAGAATCCGGAAATGCGCGTTTTATATGTAACTTCCGAAGAATTTACCAATGAAGTGATTGAATCTATCAGAACTGGCAATGCTACAGCTATGACAAAGCTACGCGAAAAATACCGGACAGTAGACGTCCTTATGATCGATGACATACAATTTGTAATAGGAAAAGAAAGTACACAGGAAGAATTTTTCCATACATTTAACGTACTGCATTCCGCAGGAAAACAAATCATCCTGACCTCCGACAAGCCCCCAAAAGAAATGGAGACTCTAGAAGAACGTATCCAATCGCGCTTTGAATGGGGCCTTATGGCCGACATTGGGCTTCCAGATTATGAAACCAGGATGGCTATTTTGCGGCGTAAAGTAGAAGCAGATGAGATGGAACTCGGCGACGACATCCTAAACTACATTGCCAACCACATAAAATCCAATATCCGGGAGCTAGAAGGAGCGTTAAACAAGCTTTTAGCATTTGGCAATCTGGTTAAAACAGAGATTACACTTGATATCGCAATAAAAGAACTGCAGAATATTATTACACCCGATAAGCCAAAAGAAATTACACCTCAGCTTATTATTGAAGCAGTATCCGAGCACTGCCAAATCTCATTAGAACAAATGATTTCCAAAAACAGGAGCAATGACATTGCAAGGCCAAGACAAATTGCCATGTATTTATGTAAAACGTTAACAAACACGCCTTTAGCTTCCATTGGGGCTTTATTAGGCGGACGGGATCACTCTACAATTATCCACGGTATTAACAAAATCACCGATGAATATAACTCAAATGAGAATACCCGCATTCTGATCGATACAATTAAAAAGAAAATTAACCCAAATTAAGTTAATGTTGTCCACATTCCATCCAATATAAATCCGCAGAGATTTTAGGCTTTTAAACAAGCTTATACATCTAAAAGATCTTATACTTTAGCGGATTATAAGGGTTTTACACTTATTCACAACCCTTAAGAATACTACTACGGAACCTTATTCTATTTTTACTATATGCGTTTTTGGGAGGAGTTATACGGTATGAAACTAATATGCCAGAAATCTAACCTGTTAAAAGGAGTCAATATTGTTTCAAAAGCAGTCCCAGTACGGACTACAATGCCAATTTTAGAATGTATCCTGATCGAAGCAGCTAATGATCAAATCAAATTAACCGCAAATGATATGGAACTTGGAATCGAAACTGTAATCGAAGGCCATGTAACAGAGCCTGGCATTATTGCTTTAGATGCAAAATTCTTTTTAGAAATTGTAAGGAAGCTTCCAGATAATGAAGTTATGATCGAAACAGACACCAATTTTCAAACTACTATCGTATGTGAAAAAGCAAAATTTAACATTGCTGGCAAATCAGGAAATGACTTTTCTTACATCCCCTATATTGAAAGAAATGATCATATTACACTGTCACAACTTACACTAAAAGATATTATCAGGCAGACTATATTTTCCATTGCCGACAATGACAACAACAAAATCATGACAGGTGAATTATTTGAAATTTATGAAAACGGACTGAAAGTAGTTTCTCTAGACGGACACAGGATTTCTATCCGCAATATTGAATTAAAAGATCACTACGCTAACCGGAAAGTAATCGTACCTGGTAAAACATTAAATGAAATTAGCAAAATATTACCGGGGTTGTCAGATGAAACCGTTACATTATACATTACTGATAATCACATTATATTTGAATTTGGACAGACAACGGTTGTTTCACGCTTGATTGAAGGAGAATATTTCCGGATCGAACAAATGCTCTCCCCGGACTATGAGACCAAAATATCAATCAACAAAAAAGAACTTTTAAATTGTATTGATCGTGCTACCCTTTTAATTAAAGAAGGAGAAAAAAAGCCGATCATAATGAATATTACAGATAATTTTATGGAACTCAAAATAAATTCTGCCATCGGTTCAATGAATGAAGATATTGATATTGAAAAAGATGGAAAAGATATTATAATAGGATTTAACCCCAAATTTTTTATAGATGCTTTACGCGTGATTGATGATGAGGAAATAACCCTCTATATGGTTAACCCCAAAGCACCCTGTTTTATAAAAAATGACGAAGGAAGTTATATTTATCTAATCCTTCCTGTTAATTTTAATGCAGCAGCTAATTAATTTTTAAAGAAAAAGGGAGTGCATATGAATATTTCAATTCGGAATAATGATGAATTCATCCGTTTAGGGCAGGCATTGAAAAAAGCAGGAATTGTAGGTTCCGGCTCAGATGCCAAAGCAGTTATTTTAAACGGCGAAGTGAAGGTGAACGGAAGTACGGAAGAGCGAAGGGGAAAAAAGCTCTATCCTGGCGATACCATATCTTTTAACGGCGAGGTTTTTCAAATCACAGAATGATAATTAAAACATTAGAGCTACAAAATTTTCGTAATTATAAGACTTTAAAACTGGATTTTGACAGAGGCACAAATATTCTCTATGGCGACAATGCCCAAGGGAAAACAAATATTTTAGAAGCAATCTATATAAGCGGCACAACAAAATCCCATAAAGGCTGTAAAGATAGAGATATTATACGGTTTGGCTCCGATGAATCCCACATCCGTATTATGATTGAAAAACAAAGCCAGCAGTTTCGGCTTGATATGCATTTAAAGAAAAACAAAGCCAAGGGGATTGCAGTAAATACAATTCCGATCAAAAAAGCAAGCGATCTGTTTGGGATACTAAACCTCGTTTTCTTTTCACCAGAAGATCTAAACATAGTGAAAAACGGGCCTTCAGAACGAAGGAGATTTATGGATTCAGAGCTATGCCAGTTAGATAAAATCTATCTTAGCCATCTGGCAAAGTATAATAAAATCTTAAACCAACGAAATAAGCTCCTAAAAGATATTAATTTTAGGCCAGATCTCAAAGATACACTCTCTATATGGGACATCCAATTAATTCAATATGGAAAACAGATTATAAAAAGCCGTGCCGGTTTTATTTACCGCCTGAATGAAATAGTAGGCAGGATACATTACCAGATTTCCGGCGGCAAGGAACAGATGTTACTTTCTTATGATCCAAATATTCAGGAAAACTTATTTGAAGATGAGTTAAAAAAAGCCCGGGAAAAAGATTTAAAGGCCGGACAGACGTCAATCGGTCCGCATAAAGATGATATGTCGTTTTCTGTTTCGGGTGTTGATATACGAAAATTCGGTTCACAAGGGCAGCAGCGTACCTGCGCACTATCCCTAAAGCTTTCTGAAATTGAGCTCGTAAAGCAGGTGATGAAGGATGCCCCGGTTTTATTATTAGATGATGTTTTATCTGAATTGGACAGCAACAGGCAAAATTACTTGCTGAAAAATATATGTGGTACGCAGACAATCATTACATGTACGGGATTAGATGAACTGGTACGCAGCCGTTTTCATATGAACCGCATGTTTGAAGTGATTGAAGGAAAAGTGATCCGTGGATAGGAGGAAGCTATGGAAATTGAATATGGAGCAGACCAATTACAGATTTTGGAAGGGTTAGAAGCCGTCCGTAAACGGCCGGGGATGTATATCGGCACGACTTCTGCAAGAGGTCTTCATCACCTGGTATATGAAATTGTAGACAATTCCGTAGATGAAGCATTAGCCGGATTTTGTACTGAAATCGAAGTAACCATTAACTGCGACGGTTCGATAACAGTAACCGACAATGGACGGGGTATCCCTGTCGGTATCAATCACAAGTCTGGGCTTACAGGGGTAGAGGTCGTATTTACGATACTGCACGCTGGCGGTAAATTTGGCGGCGGGGGATATAAAGTGTCCGGCGGGCTGCACGGTGTAGGTGCATCCGTTGTTAATGCGCTTTCTGTATGGCTGGAAGTTCAAATATTTAGCGGCGGTAAAATATACAAACAGCGTTTTGAGCGTGGCAATACTGTGTACCCCCTAAAGGTTATTGGGGAATGCCACGAAGAAAAAACAGGTACAGAGGTCACATTTTTTCCAGATGATACTATATTTGAGGAAATAATATTTGATTACCAAACCCTAAAGCAGAGATTGCGTGAAACCGCCTTCTTAACTAAGGATTTAAAAATAGTCTTGATCGATCGAAGAATTGATCCGCAGTTGGAAGAGACATTCCATTACGCTGGCGGTATCAAGGAATTTGTTTCATACCTTAACAAGAACAAAGAAGCGCTGTATCCAGACATAATTTACTGTGAAGGGCAAAAGGACGGCGTGTATGTAGAAGCTGCTTTACAACACAATGAATCCTTTAACGATACGACATTTAGCTTTGTTAATAATATTATAACGCCGGAGGGAGGCACGCACTTGGCGGGTTTCCGGAACGCATTAACGAAAACGTTCAACCAGTATGCAAAGATAAATAAAATCATTAAAGAAACCGATACTGCCCTGACAGGGGAAGATATCAGGGAGGGCTTAACTGCCATTATCAGTATAAAGGTAGAAGAACCTCAGTTTGAAGGGCAGACTAAGCAGAAGCTTGGCAATAGTGAGGCGAGGAGTGCGGTTGATAATATTGTCAGTGAACAGTTTACTTATTTTTTAGAACAAAATCCTTCTGTTGCCAAAACCATATGCGAAAAGTCCCTGCTTGCCCAGCGGGCAAGGGAAGCTGCAAGAAAAGCAAGGGATTTGACCAGAAGGAAGACGGCGTTAGACCGTACTTCGCTTCCTGGTAAGCTGGCAGACTGTTCTGACAAGGATCCGGTAAAATGTGAAATATATATTGTTGAGGGAGATTCTGCGGGAGGCTCTGCAAAAATGGCAAGGAGCCGCGCAACACAGGCGATTTTGCCGTTACGCGGTAAAATTTTAAACGTTGAAAAAGCAAGGCTTGACAAAATTTACGGCAATGCTGAAATAAAAGCAATGATTACTGCATTCGGTACGGGGATACATGAGGATTTTGATATTGAAAAGTTAAGGTACCATAAAATTATTATTATGACAGATGCCGACGTAGACGGCGCGCATATTAGTACACTGCTTTTAACCTTTATATACCGTTTTATGCCAGAGCTTATCAAACAGGGCTATGTATATTTAGCACAGCCGCCGCTATACAAAATTGAAAAAAATAAAAAGATTTGGTATGCCTATAGCGACGAAGAACTTGCAAAGCTGTTATTAGAAATTGGGCGCGACAATAACAACAAAATCCAGCGGTATAAAGGGCTTGGTGAAATGGATGCCGACCAGCTTTGGGAGACAACCATGGATCCCGAGAAGCGGATTTTGCGCCGTGTTGTAATGGACGAAGAAGCTTCGTCAGAAATTGACGTCATCTTTACAACCCTGATGGGAGATAAAGTAGAACCACGCCGGGAGTTTATTGAGGCAAATGCAAAATATGTCCAGAATCTGGACGTATAGGAGGGAGCAAAATTAAATGGATGATAAAATTTTTGATCAGATTCATGACATAGATCTCAAAAAGACAATGGAAACATCCTATATCGATTATGCCATGAGCGTAATTGCATCCCGTGCGCTCCCGGACGTTAGGGATGGCTTAAAGCCCGTACAGCGAAGGGTACTGTTTTCCATGATTGAGCTAAATAACGGACCCGATAAGCCGCACAGGAAATGTGCCCGTATTGTCGGTGATACCATGGGTAAATACCACCCACATGGAGACAGTTCTATTTACGGCGCGCTTGTAAATATGGCGCAGGACTGGTCTACCCGTTATCCGCTCGTAGACGGGCATGGCAATTTTGGTTCAGTCGACGGCGACGGCGCAGCTGCAATGCGTTATACTGAAGCGCGTCTGAGCAAAATTTCAATGGAGATGCTTGCGGATATTAACAAAGATACCGTCGATTTTATGCCCAACTTTGACGAGACAGAAAAAGAGCCAGTAGTGCTCCCGTCCCGTTATCCGAACCTATTAGTCAATGGTACGTCTGGAATTGCGGTTGGTATGGCAACAAACATCCCTCCCCACAATTTACGCGAAGTCATTGCCGCAGTCGTGCACATGATCGATAACCAGATTTTAGAAGATCGTCAAACCGATCTGGAGGAAATCCTTAAGATAGTTAAAGGCCCGGATTTTCCGACTGGAGGAATAATTCTTGGAACGGCTGGGATTGAGCAGGCATACCGTACTGGACGTGGTAAAATACGCGTACGCGCCGTGACTGAAATCGAGCCAATGCCAAACGGCAAGAACCGCATTGTCGTTACTGAGCTTCCATTTATGGTCAATAAGGCAAAGCTGATCGAAAAAATTGCAGAGCTGTTCCACGACAAAAAAATTGACGGGATTACTGATTTAAGGGATGAATCCAGCCGTCAGGGAATGCGTATCTGCATTGAGCTGCGAAGGGATGTAAGCCCAAACGTAATTTTAAACCAGCTGTATAAGCATACGCAGCTTCAAGATACATTTGGCGTAAATATGATTGCGCTGGTTGATAATGAGCCAAAGGTGTTAAACCTTTACCAGATGTTGGATTATTATCTAATCCATCAGAAGGACGTCGTTACCAGGCGGACAAAATACGATCTAAATAAAGCGGAGGAGCGGGCACATATTTTAGAAGGGTTAATGATTGCCCTTGACAACATAGACGAGGTAATTTCCATTATCCGCAGCAGCCGTACAACGAACGAAGCAAAAGAACGTCTGGAAGAACGCTTTGGGCTGACTAATGTACAGGCCCAGGCGATTGTAGATATGCGGCTGCGTGCGCTGACTGGGCTGGAACGGGAAAAGATCGAAGGCGAATATGCAGATCTGATGGCAAAGATAACTGAATTTAAAGCAATTTTGGCAGATGAGAAAAAATTGCTTGGAGTAATCAGGGAAGAGATAATGATGATCTCTGATAAATACGGGGATGATAGAAGATCTTCGATTGGGTTTGACGAGTATGATATATCTATGGAGGACATTATCCCTAAGACAAATACCGTGATTTGCATGACAAAGCTGGGGTATATCAAACGGATGAGCGTTGACAATTTCCGCAGCCAGCACCGCGGGGGGAAAGGCATCAAGGGGATGGAGACGATAGAAGATGATTATATCGTCGAGCTTTTAATGACAACGACTCACCATTTTTTGATGTTTTTTACAAACAGCGGGAAAGTATACCGATTAAAGGCTTATGAAATTCCGGAAGCGTCAAGGACAGCGCGGGGAACTGCGATTGTAAACTTAATGCAGCTTTTGCCGGATGAAAAAATAACAGCTGTGATACCGATTAGTGAATATACAGATGGGAATTATCTGTTTATGGCGACAAAGAAGGGAATTGTAAAGAAAACCCATATTTGTGACTATGCCAATATCCGAAAGACAGGCCTGTCTGCAATTAACCTAAAGGAAGACGATGAGCTAATTGAAGTCAAGAAGACAGATAATACAAAAGATATTATACTTGTGACGAAGTTTGGGCAGTGTATCCGCTTCCATGAAACTGATGTCCGCAGTACAGGACGTAATTCAATGGGAGTAATTGGCATGAACCTGTTAGACGGGGATGAAGTCATCGGGATGCAGATGGATACGCAGGGGGATTATCTTTTAATTGCTTCTGAAAAAGGGCTTGGGAAACGTACCAGGATTGACGAATTCTCGCCACAGATCCGTGGGGGGAAAGGTGTGAAGTGTTATAAGATTACAGAGCGTACCGGCAATTTAGTCGGGATAAAAGCCGTAAATGACGATACGGAAATCATGATAATTACGACAGGCGGGATTATCATACGGATGAAGGTAGAAGGTATTTCTGTGCTTGGGCGTGTTGCAATGGGGGTTAAGCTGATTAATATGGATGAAGACGTAACAATTGCAAGCATCGCTAAAGTACGGGAGGATGCAAGGTTGATAGAGGAGATGGAAGAGAAAGAGAATGGATAATTTTGACGGGCATGCCCCTGGATGCGCCGCCAAAAAGGGGCTGTGGCAGAGGGTTAACCACAGCCTCTTTCCAACTACATGATTAAAACCTTTATAGGACAAAGTATCAAAAGGAGATATCTATGCCTCAAACAGTATATGAATTCTTATGCATTTTTGTCATTTATGCATGCCTTGGCTGGTGTACGGAAGTTGCTTATGCTGCAATGGATTTAGGAAAATTTGTTAACAGGGGTTTTTTGAATGGCCCATACTGCCCTATTTATGGAGTGGGTGTATTGATTGTAATTGGAGCCCTGACCCCTTTAAAACATAATCTTCTGATCCTGTTTGCAGGATCTTTTTTGCTGACATCTGTACTGGAGTATCTGACAGGCTGGATTCTGGAAAAGGTGTTCCACAATAAATGGTGGGATTATTCAATGTTTCCGTTTAATATAAATGGATATGTCTGCCTGAAATTTTCTGTCCTCTGGGGATTGGCATGCAGTTTTATTATGCTGATCCTGCACCCGCTTGTGTATCGGTTTATAACTGTGTTTCCAAAAGCGGCAGGTTTTTTGTTTTTGGCGGTTTTTTTGTCGGCATTTGCGGTTGACTGCCTGTTTACAGTATGTACAATCTTAAAATTGAACAGGCATCTGAAGGGAATTGATGAAATAGCCGGGCTGCTCCGCGAGTTGTCAGTTGAAATAGGTGAAAATATTTATGAGAATGTTACAGAGGTAATGGAGAAAAAAGAAATGGCCGGAGAGCTTCAAAAAGAGATAAGAAGCAGCGTGCACGAGAACATAGAAAAGCGCAGGTCAGAATATGAAAGACTGGTAAAAAAGCAAAAGGAACTGTTAGAAACGAGGTTTTTGGGGCAGGAACGTCTGTTAAAGGCATTTCCTGGGATGAAATCTACGGAATATAATGAGTCATTGCAGAAGTTGAGGGAACAATTGAAGGATTTTGTGAAAAGCAGAAAAGAAAAGGAGGAATAGGCTATGATCCGTTCTGTCAATACAAATGCGATTACGGAACATATAAAAGAGATGTGTTTTGAAGCCAATCATTATCTTTCAAAGGATATGGATCTGGCTTTAAAGAATGCTGTCTGTGTGGAAGAATCAGAGCTTGGAAAAAAGATTTTAAACCAGCTTCAGGATAACCTACGGATTGCAGAGGAAGAAAAAATACCCATTTGCCAGGATACCGGAATGGCGGTTGTTTTTATGGAGATCGGGCAGGATGTGCATTTTGAAGGAGGAAATCTGGAGGACGCCATAAACGAAGGAGTACGGAAAGGGTATGCCGAGGGATATTTAAGGAAATCGGTTGTAAAAGATCCTATCTTACGTGAAAACACAAAGGACAATACGCCTGCAATCATTCATTACTCCATTGTACCAGGGGATAAAGTAAAAATTACATTTGCCCCTAAAGGCTTTGGAAGTGAAAATATGAGCCGTATATTTATGTTAAAACCTGCAGATGGGATTGAGGGTGTTAAGCGTGCTGTTTTGACGGCTATTTCGGATGCCGGGCCAAATGCATGCCCTCCTATGGTAGTTGGAGTTGGAATAGGGGGGGATTTTGAGAAAGCCGCGATTTTAGCGAAGGAGGCATTGACAAGGGATGTGGGGGAACATTCCTTGATCCCTTATGTATGTGAGCTGGAGAAGGAGCTATTAGATAAAGTGAATGCCCTGGGAATTGGGCCAGGCGGGCTTGGGGGGGCTGTTACTGCACTTGCAGTAAATATAAATACATACCCTACACATATTGCGGGCCTTCCGGTGGCGGTGAATATATGCTGTCATGTAAACAGGCATGTTTTGAGGGTAATTTAAGGTTTATTAATTTTGGCAAAGGCGGACAACAAAATATAAAAAAGGAGGATTTAATGGATAAATATATTAATACGCCAATTACAGATGAGATTACCATGAATTTACAATCTGGTGATTATGTTTATATTACAGGCACATTATACGTTGCCCGTGATGCCGCCCATAAAAGGATGATAGAATCACTAGAACATGGGGAGCAGCTTCCTATTGATATTAAAAATGCTGCGATTTACTATATGGGCCCGTCTCCTGCACGTGAAGGAAGGCCAATTGGTTCTGCAGGGCCTACTACAGCCAGCAGGATGGATAAATATGCGCCGGTCCTGCTTGATTTGGGGCAGAAAGCAATGATTGGGAAGGGGAAACGCTCAAAAGAGGTAATTGATGCGGTAATACGCAATAAAGCTGTATATTTTGCGGCAATTGGAGGCGCTGGGGCTTTACTTTCAAAGTGTATTGTAAAGTCTGAGCTTGTTTGTTATGAGGATTTGGGGGCAGAAGCGGTGTTAAAAATAGAGGTAAAGGATTTTCCTGTTATCGTAGTAATAGATAAGGACGGGAATAATTTGTATGAAATGGCTATGGATGGAAAATGTAAAGGGATTTAATTATTAGTTGCCATATTCCACCCTCCCATGGTACAATACCCGTAAATTGCATTTGCATTGGGGGCTATTATTATGAATATTATCAAACGTAGCGGGGAAGAAGTAGAATTTGATATTACAAAAATCATTTCCGCGGTCAATAAAGCCAATAAAGAAGTTATATCCCAGGATCGCCTATCTATTGGCCAGATTCAAAAAATAGCAAATAATGTAGAGGATATTTGCCATAAAGCTATCCGGGCTATGAGTGTAGAAGAAATACAAGATGCCGTAGAAAACCAGATTATGCAAGAACAGGCATTCCAGGTTGCAAGGGTATATATAACATACCGCTATAAACGGCAGCTAGTACGCCAGTCTAATACGACAGACAGCCAGATTATTACAATAATTGAAAGCCAGAATGAAGAGGCCAAGCAGGAAAACTCCAATAAAAACCCTCTGTTAGCATCTACCCAGAGGGATTATATGGCAGGGGAAGTCAGCAAAGATATAACTAAGCGTTTCCTTCTCCCAAAAGAGGTGTGGGATGCCCATGAAAACGGGCTAATCCATTTTCATGATGCAGACTATTTTGCCCAGCATATCCACAACTGCTGTTTGGTTAACCTGGATGACATGCTTCAAAACGGGACGATGATTAGTGAAACTAAAATAGACAGGCCTAACTCGTTTTCTGTTGCGTGTACTGTGTCTTCCCAGATAATTGCCCAGGTAGCATCCAGCCAATATGGCGGACAATCGGTAAGCGCATACCATCTGTCTAAATTTGTTGCTGCTTCCAGAAGCAAATTCCGCAGGGAAGTAAAAGAAGAATTTAAAGCCGCAGGAATAACGGCAAATGAAGCGCAAATAAACCATGTCGCAGAGGAACGCGTAAAAAAAGATATTGATAAGGGTGTGCAAACCATCCAATACCAGGTAGTAACCTTAATGACAACCAATGGACAAGCCCCGTTTATAACGCTTTTCCTGTATTTAGACGAAGCGCCAAAAGGGCAGGAACGAGACGATTTGGCAATGGTAATAAGATCTGTCTTAAACCAGAGGATTTTAGGCGTAAAAAACGAAGCCGGCACATACATTACCCCTGCATTCCCTAAATTAATCTATGTATTAGATGAAGATAATATCACACAGGACTCCCCTTACTGGGATCTGACCTGCCTTGCTGCAGAATGCACGGCAAAACGTATGGTGCCCGATTATATATCGGCCAAAGTAATGCGTAATCTAAAACAAGGCAACGTTTATACCTGTATGGGCTGCCGTTCCTTTTTGACTGTCTACGAAAACAAGCAGGGCAATTATCAGTTTTACGGCAGGTTTAACCAAGGTGTCTGCACTATTAACCTGGTAGATATTGCATGCTCGTCCGAGGGCGATTTTGAACAGTTTTGGAAGATTTTTGACGAACGCTTAGAGCTTTGCTATAAGGCGTTGATGGCAAGGCACAACCGCCTGATGGGGACAAAATCTGACATTGCCCCTATATTATGGCAGTACGGGGCGTTGGCCCGCTTAAAAAAAGGAGAGACTATAGACAGCCTTTTAATGGACGGCTATTCGACAATATCACTCGGCTACGCAGGGCTTTACGAATGTGTTTATTATATGACTGGGAAAAGCCATACCGATCCGTCTGCAACGCCCTTTGCAATAGAAGTCATGCAGTATTTAAACGATGCCTGCACAAAATGGAAAGCAAAGGAAAACATAAGCTTTTCCGTATATGGCACACCATTAGAATCTACAACATACAAATTTGCAAAATGCCTTCAGAAGCGTTTTGGGATTATAAAAGGCGTAACGGACAAAAATTATATTACCAATTCCTATCACGTACATGTAACAGAAAAAATAGATGCATTTTTAAAACTGGAATTTGAAGCATTGTTCCAGCGCCTTTCCCCTGGAGGAGCGATTAGCTATGTGGAAGTGCCGGACATGAAAGACAATATTCCTGCAGTTTTAGCCGTTATGCAGCATATTTACAACCATATCATGTATGCAGAATTAAATACAAAAAGCGATTATTGCAGCCTGTGCGGATATGATAAAGAAATAATGATTACTACAGACGGGCATGGCAAGCTGGTATGGGAATGCCCCAATTGCGGCAATCGGGATCAAAATACCATGAGTGTGGCAAGGCGTACCTGCGGGTATATTGGGACACAGTATTGGAACCAGGGGAGGACACAGGAGATTAAGGAAAGGGTGCTTCATTTATAGTAAGCGGAATAGGCATAAGGGCCGCTTTTTCCCAATATCCCCTTTATCTTTGGGGTGAAGAATGCTATAATGTCAAAATAGTGCAAAAAGATGTACAGGCGGAGGAGATATGGAAGAAAAGTTAAAACAAAATAACAAGCCGCGCGGGTACCCTGATCCAAAGGTATTATTAATCGCTTTGTTAATGCTTTTTAATATACCAATCTATGTTATCGACTGCAAGACAGGCGCATTTTGCACATTCCTTATTGCTATCTATTTTGTATGCGCATTTACTTTCTCATCCCATAAGAAACCAATGAAGGCAAAGGAAATGGTAGGTTTTGCAACACAGTATGCGACAGTACAAAAGCGCCTGTTGGAAGATTTTGAAGTCCCTTATGCCATATTGGATATGAATGCCAGGATTATCTGGATGAATAAACAGTTTGCAAAGGTAACTGGTAAGGACAAGGCCTACCATAGATCTGTTTTTAGTTTGTTCCCTGGTGTGTCAAAGGATCGTTTTTTAGATATTGGGGAAGATACTGATTTTCGGATTGAGATGGGTGAAAAAGTTTACCGCTTGAAGCTGGATCGCGTATTTTTTGATGCTGATATATCGGAAGGGGAGCATAATATTGTCGAAATAGAAAAAGGCCAGCAGTACTTGATTGCGATTTATATGTTCGATGAAACTGGTTTAAACCAATACATGAAAGAGAACCAGGATCAAAAGCTGGTTGCTGCTTTGGTTTATATTGACAATTACGAAGAGGCTTTAGACAGCATTGAGGATGTAAAACGTTCTCTGCTTGCCGCATTAATTGACCGTAAGGTCAATAATTATTTTTCACGGGTTGACGCATTGGTGCGTAAAACTGAGAAGGATAAATATTTTGTAGTGTTTAAATACAAATATCTTGACAAATTGAAAGAAGAAAAGTTTAACCTGATCGAAGATGTCAAAAATGTGAAGGTTGGCAATGAAATGGCAGTGACATTAAGTATTGGTATTGGGATTGACGGAGATAATTATAATACCAATTACGAATATTCACGTATGGCGATCGATCTTGCGCTGGGGCGTGGGGGCGACCAGGTAGTGGTCCGGGAAGGCGAGCAGATTTCTTACTATGGAGGAAAGGCAAAAACCGTTGAGAAAAATACACGCGTAAAAGCAAGGATAAAGGCCCATGCGCTGCGGGAAACATTAGAAAGCCGCGAGAATGTCATAATTATGGGTCACAACATTAGTGATATAGACTCATTTGGCGCGGCAATCGGGGTTTACTGTGCGGCAAAGGTGTTAAATAAAAAGGCACAGATTGTACTAAACGAGGTCACAACATCCCTGCGCCCATTAAAGGAATGCTTTTCCCCGGAACATGGCTATCCGGAAGATTTGTTTATCAATAGTGAACGGGCAATGGAAATTATAAACCGCAATACGCTTGTAATGGTCGTAGACACGAACCGGCCTAATTATACAGAATGCCCCCAGCTTTTGGAACGTGGAAATGCAATTGTAGTATTTGACCACCACAGGCAGGGTAATGAGATAATTCAAAACCCGATTTTATCTTATATAGAGCCTTACGCTTCTTCTACCTGCGAGATGATTGCAGAAGTACTACAGTATTTTAAAGAAAATATCAAACTAGAGCCGAGCGAAGCAGACAGTATTTATGCAGGTATTTTAATTGATACTAATAACTTTATGACAAAAACAGGCGTTCGTACTTTTGAAGCAGCAGCCTATTTGCGCCGTTGCGGTGCAGAAGTGACCAGGGTCAGAAAGCTTTTGCGCAATGATATGAGCGCATATAAAGCAAGGGCGGAGGTTGTCCGCCATGCCGAAGTATATAAAGGCTCGTTTGCAATTTCCGTTTGCCCTGGCAAAATGGAGAGCCCAACTATTGTAGGCGCGCAGGCGGCAGACGAGCTTTTGAATATAATTGGAATCAAGGCATCTTTTGTATTGACAGAATATAAGGGTAAAATTTTTATCAGTTCCAGATCCATTGACGAAATAAATGTTCAGATTATTATGGAAAGGTTAGGCGGAGGCGGCCACTTAAATATGGCGGGGGCACAGCTTACGGGCCATACGCTGCCAGAAGCAAAGCGTGTTCTGCAGGATACCATTGACAAAATGCTAGAGGAAGGAGCGATTGAGATATGAAAGTAATTTTATTGGATGATGTGAAATCATTAGGTAAAAAGGGTGAAATTGTAAATACGAGCGATTCTTATGCCAGGAACGTATTGTTTGCCAAAAAACTGGCATTAGAAGCCACAAATAAAAACTTAAACGACTTAAAGCTGCGCAATAAGCATAAGGAAAAGGTAGAAGAAGAAAACCTGGAAGCGGCAAAGGAGCTGGCAAAGAAATTAGAGGGATTAAAGGTAGAAGTAAAGATAAAAACAGGAAAAGATGGAAAAGCGTTTGGCTCCGTTTCTACAAAGGAGATATCAGCAGCAGCCAAGGATCAGCTGAATTTAGATCTGGACAAGAAAAAAATGCAGTTAGATGAATCGATAAAGACTCTAGGCGTGCATGAAGTACAGGTGCGGCTCCATCCGAAGGTAACTGGAATTTTAAGGGTGCAGGTGAATGCAGAATAATTATGACAGATAAACCATAAAAAGGAGTGTGCTTCATGGAAGAAGCCCTGATTAAAAGGATTATGCCAAACAACCAGGAGGCAGAGCAGTCTGTCATAGGATCTATGATCATGGATAAGGATGCGATTGTGACGGCAATGGAAATGCTCTCACAGGAGGATTTTTATTATCAGCAGTATGGAATGTTGTTTGTGGCTATGACAGAGCTTTATAATGCAGGTGGAACTGTAGATCTTATCACCCTGCAGGATAAATTAAAGGTAATGAATGTCCCGCCTGAAATTAGCAGCCTGGAGTTTGTCAGGGATTTGCTGACAGGCGTACAGACATCTGCTAATATCAAAGCATATGCCAAGATAGTAAAAGACAAATCCATTCTGCGCCGCCTGATCAAGGTTACTGAAGAGATAGAGAACCAGTGTTATACAGGGCAAAAGGAATTAGAAGAGATATTATCAGATACCGAAAAAAACATTTTCCAGCTGCTGCAAAGCCGCGGCGGCGGTGATTATGTACCCATAAAAGAAATAGTTTTAAATGCATTGGAAAAAATTGAGCAGGCATCTAAAGCACAAGGAAATGTAACTGGCATTCCAACCGGTTTTATTGATCTTGATTATAAAACGTCTGGCTTACAGCCTTCCGATTTTATTCTGATTGCAGCCCGTCCTTCAATGGGTAAAACAGCATTTGTTTTAAATATTGCTCAATATGTTGCATTTCATGAAGACATGCCAACGGCAATTTTTAGCCTGGAAATGTCAAAAGAACAGCTTGTGAACCGTTTGTTTTCGTTAGAATCCAGGGTAGACGCCCAGACATTACGTTCTGGCAATTTAAATGATACGGATTGGGAAAAGCTTATTGAAGGAGCAGGCATTATTGGAAATTCCCGGCTTTTAATTGATGATACGCCTGGAATTTCTATATCGGAATTGCGCAGCAAATGCAGGAAGTTTAAGCTGGAGCATGATTTGAAGCTTATTATTATAGATTATCTTCAGCTGATGAGTTCAAATGGCAGGAATGATTCAAGGCAGCAGGAAATATCAGAAATATCCCGATCTTTAAAAGGCCTTGCAAGGGAATTAAACGTCCCGGTAATTGCGTTGTCACAGCTAAGCCGGGCCGTAGAACAAAGGCCAGAGCACAGGCCAATGCTGTCTGATTTGAGGGAATCTGGGGCAATTGAGCAGGATGCGGATGTCGTAATGTTTATTTACAGGGATGATTACTATAATAAAGATACAGATATGAAAAACATTGCAGAAATCAACATAGCGAAGCAAAGGAATGGGCCTATTGGCACGATAAACCTGGTCTGGCTGCCGCAATATACGAAGTTTGCAAATATGGAGAAATAAGCTTGTTATCCTGTCGAAACTTCCCGACCAAAATTCATTGCTTATTGGTCTATTCTCTTTTATAATGAATAAAGAGGAAGGAGGCAGTTCATTTGGACAAGCTACGTTATATG
>OFGE01000692.1_pt1 | contig 35324 bp, 40 predicted proteins | sample 1521681 | NCBI WGS metagenome assembly OFGE01 (sample SAMEA3504093, study PRJEB24116) | mouse gut metagenome | biome: mouse gut; feature: mouse-associated habitat; material: faeces | place: Denmark | collected 2011
GACGGCAAGAAGGTTACCGTATACGATGAAGTAGAGAAGAAGATCAAGAAGGATCAGCCAAGCAGGCTGCATGCTCGCCGTCAGATGTTGAAGGTTCTGTATCCGGTTAAGGAAGTGCCGACAGCTCAGGCAGGAAGAAAGAAGAATACAAAGGATGTAGACCTTGTTGCTAAGCTTTTCGATGAGATTGCACCGAAGTACGAGAACCGTCACGGCGGTTATACAAGAATCGTTAAGATCGGACAGCGCAAAGGCGACGCTGCGATGGAAGTTCTGATCGAACTTGTATAATATACTTTATTAGACGAAGTCCACTTGCCTGCAGGGTATATTACGGGATACCCTTTGAATATAGGTAAATGTTGAAAGATTATGGCGCACTCTGTGAGTTGGGGTGCGCTTTTTCTGCCTGATTTGACTAATAATAGAAAATGCAGGCAGATTTGCCAGAAAATAAGCTCTTTTTACAGGTATGGGATTGTCGAAATACCTTGACAAAAGTGTGTAATAAGGGTATTTTATAGTAGAGACAAATAAGCAATTCATGACGTATATGAGCGCAGGGAGTACATAGTGATGTACATACTGATATAGAAGGAGATACGTTTGTTTGAGACTTATAAATATAATAGGTAAGTTCATTATATTACTGCAGTTTTTGATGTCTGCGTGGCTTGTATTCAGTCTGTGGAGCGGCGGTATGATACCGATGAGGTTTCTTGCTGTTATCGCAGGGATTGCATTTGTTATGGTAATGGCTACATTAGCAATGCAGTACGCGGAAAGTGTCGGAACGAATTTGTTAGGAATGATCTTAAGTGTCTTGTTTATGGCAGTAGCAGCCAAGGGTGCGACGATCTTCATGTCTGCGAATTCGATGTTGGCCAATGTGGGCGGCGCAACCTATAAGATTGACAATATGGTGGTAGTCGTCCGTAAGGATGACCCGGCAGGGAGCCTTATAGATGCGAAGGATTATATTTTCGGCAGACAGACTTCTGCGGACCAGGAGAATACGGAGAAGATGCTTAATGAGATCAGGTCGCGGGTAGGACAGGAGATATCTGTCCTTCAGTATGATACGGTCCAGAGTGAGGCGGCGGCTCTCCTTGGAGGCGAGATTGAAGCGGCTGTATATAATGAAGCGTTTACAGGGGTTTTGGAAGAAGCAATAGAGTCATATTCGGAGCAGGTAAGAGTTCTGGATCATTTTGAGATCAGGACAGAGGTGGGTACGGCAGGCAGGGGCGTTAATGAGCCTTTCAATGTATATATCAGCGGGATCGATGTATCCGGCCCGATCACGACGACCAGCCGCAGCGATGTCAATATCATTATGAATGTGAATCCAGATACAAAAAAGATCCTTCTGACGACAACGCCCAGAGATTATTATGTGACGATCCCTGAAGTCTCAGGAGATCAGAGAGACAAGCTTACCCATGCAGGTATATACGGGGTAGACCGTTCTATGGCTGCTTTAGAGAACCTCTATGGGGTGGACCTTTCTTATTATGCGAAGGTGAATTTTACATCTCTGATCAAGATCGTAGACGCGCTTGGCGGCGTGGATGTAGAGTCTGACTATGCGTTCAGTGCAGGCGGATACAGCTTCTCACAGGGGACCAATCATCTGGACGGTGATGCTGCTCTTGCATTTTCAAGAGAGCGTTACAGCTTCTCTGACGGAGATAATCAGCGCGGGAAGAACCAGGAAGCAGTTCTGGCGGCGATCATTAAGAAGGCATCGTCACCGACCGTCTTAGCCAGTGCGAATCAGATATTGAGAAATATTAGTAAGTCGGTAGAGACGAATATGACGCAGGATGAGATGGCGCAGCTTATTAATATGCAATTATCCGGCGGGGGAGACTGGGATGTAGAGTCTCAGGCGGCCAGCGGCAAAGGAGATACGCAGACGTGTTTTTCATCGGGATCACTGCCATTATATGTAATGTGGCCGGATGAAGCGGTGGTCGCGGAGTTGTCGGAGAAGATGAGGTTGGTTTTAGAGGAAAAATGATACACGTTTGCGCTGGGGTTAAGGGACTTCGCCAAGTGCTTACAGTAAATTAGTCGAGGAAAGAGAGCGGGAGAAAATATGTTAATAGTAGATCCACAGCGAGCAGTGATTGCGGCGGCCGTAGTGATCGCAATCGGTTTATTTATTTTCGTATACAGGAATAAGAAAACATGGAAGAGTAGGTTGGTAAAGAAGTATGAGTAAACGCGAGTTTGAATTGACCTGGGTTCATAAGGCCGTGATGGTTGCATTCATCGACGCTCTGATTATCCTGTTTTCTTATGCGATAGCGCTGATAGCCCGGTTTGATTTCAAGTACACTAAGGTCCCGAGCATGTATATTGAGGGATATCTGTGGTCGATGCCGTTCTGGATCGCGTCCACGATAGTAATCTTCTATGTATGCAAGCTGTATCACAGTGTTTGGAGCCTGGCAAGTATTGCAGAGATCCAGATGAGTGTGATGGCATATATGATATTGGCGCTTGTATATGTCGCCGGAGCGTTATTTATGCATCTTAGGATGCCGAAGGCTTATTATTTTGTGGGATATATGTTAAGCTTCGGTCTTACGACGGTGCTTCGCTTCTCTTACCGGATATTCCGGTTCTATCTGATAAAGAGCGATGGAGATGCGGATGAGACGGATCGGATCATGATGGTCGGCGGCGGCGCAGCGGGACAGGTATTGATCAAAGAACTGACCAATGGTAAGAGGGTTCATACCAAGGTTTGCTGTGTGATCGATGATAACCCTAATAAGCTGGGCAGAGTCCTTGAGGGAATCCCGATCGTAGGCAATCGGTATGATATTCTGGAGATGGTCAAGAAATACAGGATCAATCATATTATTTACGCAATTCCGGCTACGACCGGGAAGAACCGTAAAGATATCCTGAATATCTGCAAGGAGACGAATTGTAAGCTTCAGACGGTTCCAAGCGTGGCGCAGCTTATTAACGGAGAGGTAAGCGTCAGCAGAGTCCGTGATGTTGAGATTACAGACTTGCTTGGCCGGGCACAGGTGAAGGTCAATAACGACGAGATCCTGGCGGCGATCAGGAATCAGGTCGTTATGGTTACCGGGGGCGGCGGTTCTATCGGAAGCGAGCTCTGCCGGCAGATCGCGAAGGCAAGACCCAAGCGGCTGATCATATTCGATATATATGAAAATAATGCTTATGAGATTCAGCAGGAACTTAAGCGTACTCATAGAAATCTTGACGTAGTTGCCTTGATCGGTTCTGTGCGCAATACAAAGCGGATCAATTGGGTAATGGATACATATGAGCCGGATATCATTTATCATGCAGCGGCTCATAAGCATGTACCGTTGATGGAAGAGAGTCCTAACGAGGCGATCAAGAATAATGTTATCGGTACTTATAAGACGGCCAAAGCGGCAGCAAGAGTCGGCGTCAGGAAGTTCGTATTCATCTCTACGGATAAGGCTGTGAACCCGACGAATATCATGGGAGCTTCCAAGCGTCTCTGCGAGATGGTGATCCAGATGATGGACCGCAAGAGTGAGACGGATTTTGTGGCGGTCCGGTTCGGCAACGTTCTGGGCAGCAACGGAAGCGTGATACCGCTGTTCAAGAAACAGATCGCAGAGGGCGGTCCTGTTACTGTCACGGATAAGGATATTATCCGGTACTTCATGACGATCCCGGAGGCTGTGTCTCTGGTGCTTCAGGCTTCTTATTATGCCAAGGGCGGAGAGATCTTCATCCTGGATATGGGCGAGCCTGTCCGAATCGACGATATGGCGCGCAATCTGATCCGCCTGTCGGGCTATACGCCGGATATTGATATTCCGATCGTATATACGGGGCTTAGACCTGGCGAGAAGCTCTTTGAGGAGCTTCTGATGAGCGAGGAAGGCTTGCAGGATACGGCGAATGAGCTGATCCATATCGGACATCCGATCGAGATGGATGACGATTGGTTCGAGGAGAAGCTTAAGGTGCTGGATGAGGCCAGTGAGATGGAGTCGGAGAAGATTAAGGAGATCGTGGCTGAGATCGTGCCGACTTATCAGTGGAAGAAGCAGGTGTAATTGCACGATATAATGTGCAGCGTAACAGATATATCGTTACAATACAGAGAGTAGTAACAGCAGTAAGATTCAGGCAAAGGTGAGAGTTATTGCCAGCGGCAGGATGGATGAAATAGCTTGACAAATTGATGTAAATAGGCTATTTTATTATAGAAGTAACTGATTGAACAGATTGGTTATTTGATTTAGATTATTAGTATTAGAGTATAGGTTAAAATTATATGAAAAATTCTTGGGTTTCCAAATCGTCGCTTCGCCGCGTTTGGAAATTTAAGTTGTCATGAGAGAATTAGTAATCCGCCTGATTTAGAGACGGAATGGCGAAGCTTACCCATTTTGAATGGGGAGGGTATTTGATTGCTTGAATGTAGATTTACTAAAACAGCACTCCATAACCTTGAAGGAATTTGAGGTTGTGGAGTGTTATTTTATTAAGTCTATATTTTGTTAGAGGCTTATTTTTAAAATTATATATAGATATGTACATTTTAGGATTTGTAAAGTGATTTGATAAATCGGACATTGCACGATCTGCAGCAGACAGGAAGAAGTCAGATGTTTTAACAGATGTTTTAACCGTGTATGGATATGTGGGATGTCCTTCTAATTTTGATATTGGTAGGAGTAAAGATAAGGAGAAGGCTATGTGGTACGTGATGCAGGTGCGCACCGGTTCAGAAGAGAATATTCAGCTGCAGTGTCAGAAAGATATATCTTCGGAAGTGCTGGAGGATTGTTTTATCCCTTATTATGAAGAAAAACGGAATATAAAAGGAGAATGGACGACGCAGAGGAAGATTTTATTCCCTGGATATGTATTTTTAGATTCTCAGGAGGTCGTGAGACTGTATTCGAATCTGCGGCAAGTTACAGGACTTACAAAACTCCTGAAAACAGGTGATCAGGTAGTTCCTCTCACGAAGGAAGAAGTACATTTTCTTAAATCATTTGGAGGAGAGGAGCAAGTTGTTGCTGTATCAGAAGGGATTATTGAAAATTCAAGAGTAGTAGTGATGTCTGGGCCTTTGCTGGGTAAAGAAGGATATATAAAGAAGATCGATCGCCATAAGCGTCGAGCATTTTTAGAGATGCCAATGTTCGGCAGGGTGCAGAAGATACAGGTAGGGTTGGAGATTGTAGCGAAGATATAGAAAGTTATATCTTCGCTTTTAAATTGGGAGAGGAGAATTTGCCGATGGAGGAATATCAGGAAGTTAATGAGATTGATCTGATTGATCTGATGTTTTATTGCCTGAAGAGATGGAGATGGATCGTTGTAGGTATGGTGCTTTTCGCTATTCTTGCGGGAGTATATAAATATCAGGCTACGATTGAAGATAATCAGGTGAAGAAAGAGGAACAAATTAAGCAAGATATGGCAAAACCGGTGGAAGGGGAGACAGCGGTTGAGAGTGAACCAGTCGTATTTGAGGATCCGGTTTCTTCGGCCGTCAAGTTTGCGAGCGTTGGTATGGTTGGCGGAATATGTTTAATATGTTTGCTATTTTGTATGAACTATGTCATGAGTGGGAAATTGCATAGTGAGCGGAATTTCCAGAAAAAGTTTGGTATGCCGTTGTTGGGGGTAATTCGGAAAAAAGAAACGAAGAGGAAGATATTTGGGTTTGTAGACCGGTGGATCTGCCGGTTAGAAGAGGGACCTTATGCGAAGATTCCAAGGAATGAGCAGATAAAAATTGCTGCGGTTAATGTGCAGAGCGCGATTCATAGAAATTCCGAAGAAAAGATAAAACGGGTCATGATTGCTGGAACTGTTGCAAGTGATGATGTGATGGAAATATGTGAATGGCTTGCGGAAGAGATAGAGGACGTTACATTTTCTCCGTATAGACAGATTGTGTTTCATGCGGCGGCGCTTAAGAAGTTGGAGTATTATGAAGGGGTTTTGTTTGTGGAGAAGATTGGAGAGACATGTGAAAAACTTATTAAGGAAGAAAAGAAGTTAGTAGATAATAGAAATATTAAAATTATAGGGACTATTGTATGTTGAAGATGAAACTTTTTTATATTGATATCAGCTTCAATCTGTTTCAGCAGTGCTGTTTTTAGTATGTTCAGGATAGTCTGCTTGCTGAGGAAGAAGGAAAGTTGTTGCTTACGGAGGTAAGATTGAAAAATAGGGATATACGAGAAATACCTGAAACGTTTTTTTGATGTGATTTTATATTTTAGAGAACTTGCAATTCTTCTTCCATTGTACATGAGATTGGTTCTAGTTCTTATCTTGGTAAAGCGGATTACAGTCTGTGAATTACTTGGGCCAGGGGAGCAGATATAGATAACTGACGATTAGTAATTAGCTGGCAAATTGACAATATAGGGAGTTGTTGGAATTTCCCTGTACAGCAGGAACAATCAAAGCAGATAACTATTATGAAGCTTGATGGATGCTGTGCAGGAATCAAATAGTCTACTGATGTAAGTGGTATGCTTAGTTTGTTCCCTACTTGACATTCTGGCAGATTCGGTCTCAGTCAAAGACAACTTTTGCAGAAATTTTTAAAAGAGAAGTATTGCTTAAGTATATATATTTGTTAAAGAATGGTTCGATAACGCTTTGAAGACGAAGCGGAACCAGAAAGGCGGATAGACACAGTTATGGCATTTAATAAATTCAATAGTTTTGAGTCATTTGAAAATAAGGTATGGCTCTCTTCTCCGACTACGCACGGAGAAGAACTTGATTATATTACCGAAGCATATAAAACAAACTGGATGTCTACAATAGGAAAGAATATTACTGAAATCGAGAAAATAACCTGTGAGAAGATTGGGTGCAAGTACGCAGTTGCACTTTCTACGGGGACGGCGGCTTTGCACATGGCCATGAAGTTGGCGGGGCAGAATCTCTATGGTCAACCAGATGTAGGGCATGGTACATTGGAAGGCAAAAGAGTATTCGCCAGTGATATGACATTTGATGCGACAGTGAATCCGATCGTTTATGAGGGAGGTATTCCGGTATTTATTGATACAGAAGAGGATACCTGGAATATGGATCCTGTTGCTCTGGAAAAGGCATTTGAGATCTATCCGGAAGTGAAACTAATTGTTATGGCGCATCTGTATGGTACACCTGGAAAGATTGATGAATTGAAGGCTGTGTGTGAAAAGCATGGTGCAATGATTATAGAAGATGCTGCAGAATCTCTAGGAGCATCCTATAAAGGAATCCAAACCGGCGTTTTTGGAAAGTATAACTGCATCAGCTTTAATGGCAACAAAATTATTACTGGATCTGCAGGCGGAATGCTGTTGACAGATAGTCTGGATGCTGCAAATAAGGTCCGTAAATGGTCAACACAGGCTAGAGAAAATACTGCTTGGTACCAGCATGAAGAGTTGGGATACAACTACCGGATGTCCAATGTGATTGCTGGTGTTGTAAGAGGTCAGTATCCACATCTAGAAGAGCATATTGCACAGAAGAAGGCGATTTATGAGAGATATAAAGAGGGACTTAAAGATCTTCCGGTATCTATGAATCCATATGATGTAGAAATGAGTGAACCTAACTTCTGGCTCAGCTGTTTAATCATAGATTCTGACTCTATGTGTAAACAGGTAAGAGGTGAACGGGACGTCTGCTATGTGAAGGAAGCAGGGAAGTCCTGTCCTACAGAGATTCTGGAAGCGATTGCGTCCATTAACGCTGAAGGAAGGCCAATCTGGAAGCCGATGCATATGCAGCCAATCTTTAGACTGAATGGGTTTATTACTTACAGAGGTAACGGCAGGGCAATGACTAATGCCTATATTGACGAAAAAGCTGTAGATGTTGGAATGGACATCTTTGAAAGAGGATTATGCTTGCCAAGTGATAACAAGATGACACTGGAGCAACAGGATCAGATTATTAAAGTAATCAGAGCGTGTTTTGAGTAAGTTTAGATGATAGGGGAGAAGTCGAGTTTATGGAACATGAATGTTATGGACCATATGAAAGATATGTAAAGCGTCCATTAGATTGCTTTTTAGCGTTAGTTGCTTTGATTGTGTTTTCTCCAATAATTGGGATTACCGCACTGATTGTAAAAATCAAAATTGGATCTCCGGTATTTTTTTCACAAGAGCGCCCAGGGCTAATAGACCCCAAAACTGGAAAGGAAAGAATATTTCGGCTTTATAAGTTTAGGTCCATGACAAATGAAAAAGATACAGAAGGAAATCTCTTACCTGATGAAAAGAGATTGACGAAAGTGGGAAAGGCAATTAGAGCTGCATCTATCGATGAGTTGCCGGAGTTAATTAATATTATCAAAGGCGATATGGCGGTAGTAGGGCCACGTCCGCTCCTTGTAAAATATCTTCCATGGTATTCAGAAGAACAACACAAGAGACATTTTGTGCGGCCAGGATTGACAGGGTATGCACAAGCCCATGGGCGAAATGCAGTCAGTTGGGATGAAAAGTTTCAAATGGATGTGGATTATACTGAGAGAATCACATTTTTTGGCGATGCAAAAATAATATTAGCCACTGTAAAAACAGTTATAAAACATGAGGGAATCAGTTCAGTTACATCCGCTACGATGGAAAGTTTTATTGAGTATTGCAAAAGTTTAGGGAGAGAACAGAAAGAATAAACCGGAGTGAAAGAATTATGGATAGCCCATTAATAAGTGTAATAATTCCGATTTACATGATTGACCGGTATATTGGAATTTGTATTGAAAGTATTATTAATCAAACATACAAGAATCTGGAAATAATCCTTGTGGATGATGGTGGGAAAGATCGCTGTCCTGAAATATGTGATCTTTATGCAAAAAAAGACAATAGAATAAAGGTCATTCATAAACTAAATGGTGGATTAGTTTCTGCACGAAAGGCAGGCATTCAACAGTCAAAAGGTGAATATATTTCATATGTTGATGGTGATGACTGGGTTGATTCTGGATTTATTGAAGGTTTGTATACTGTAGCAGATACCAATGGTGTCGATATCGTATGCGCAGGATTTACTCGGGATTTATTCTCAAAGTCGGCAAGTTTTCTGAATTCTGAATCATTAGGAATATACGAAGGTGAGAATCTCAGAAATTTATGGAAATCGATGATATCCCATGGTTCTTACTATCGACCCGGTATCAGTACTTATGTCTGGAATAAGCTGTTTAAACGAGATATATTATTTGCTCCCCAATCTCGTGTTGATAGCAGAATATCAATCGGTGAGGATGGAGCTGTTATCTATCCGGCATTGATGAAGTGTAAAAAGGTCGCTGTGATTAATAATGTGGCATATCACTATCGTCAGCGTGAAGACTCAATGCTAAAGCAGAGTGCTGGATATGGTACAGAAGCACAAAAGCTTCGGTATTTGTATGAATATATGAGTAATTGGAGTAAAGATACAGATACAGACTTAAACTTGAGGACACAAGTGATTGATTACGTCCTTTCAATTGCTATAATACGTTCAGGTGGTCGGTTACTGCAGGATGATTACTCTACCTTTGATGCGGTCTACCATGATAAGGATGTGGTTATCTATAGTGCGGGTACTTTTGGCCAACAATTGGTGAATAGGTTTTTGGAGTCAGGACACTGCAATATTGTTGCTTGGATTGATGACGATTATTGGGAATATAGACGATGCTGTCTAGATGTTGATCCGGTGGAGAGCATTGTAGGTAAGCAATTTGACTATATTTTGATTGCTTCAGTTGACTCAGCTGTTGCAGAGACCGTTATGAGTCGACTCGCAGATTTGGGCGTGAGCCATGAAAAGATGTTGACTATAACTGTACCAGAAGATAAGGAACAGTTACTTGGCCGATTTCTTGATGTGAAGGCAATAAAGACAGAAGAAGAGAAAAATAAAAGAGGAATGTTATCCCATGTATGATTTTGCAATGAAAGTAATAACTACTCCCGGACCATGCATATTTGCAACAGGTCAAGCAGGATTCATAGTGAAAAGCCATAGCGGTCAGCTGCTTGCAATTGATCTATATTTGTCTAACTGTGTTGAAAGATTAGAGAGACATAAAGGTTTTAGGAGGTTACTACCTCAGATATTGAGAGCCTCAGATTTGACTTTTGATGTAGTTATCGCTACTCACCCGCACCTTGATCACTATGATATTGATGTAGTACCTGAGATGGTGAGTAAAGGAAGCAGGCTATTCTGTTCTGCTGGTTGCGAAAGGCTGAACAAGCAACTTCTAATGGATTATTACAGTGATAATATCATTTATGTAAAACCTGGTGATCAGCATGATGTTGGAGACTTCGATATCAAGTTCGTCAACTGTGATCATGGACAAGGTGTTCTTGATGCAGTTGGTGTTGTTGTAAAAGTTGATGGAAAGACTATATATGAAGTGGGAGATAGTTGTTTGAGACTTGATCGGGTTAACGAAATACCGCAGACATTAGATGTGTTGATCAGTCCGATCAATGGAATGTTTGGCAACATGGGATGTGATGAAACTGCTGAGTTAGCAGAGGTTCTCCATCCAACTGTCACGATCCCATGCCATTATGGAATGTTCGCATCTCATGGCGGGGATTTGAAGAAATTTTATGAAATCATGAATGAAAAGAATTTATCAGCGCTTATCATGCAGCAAGGTGAAGTATATAGATTTTGATAAATGGGTTGGACTCTAAAGTGTGTAGAAAGGAATAGAAGATGAACAAGGAAGTTAGAGAATTTGAAGGCAATAAACTGTTGATTTTGGGCGGTAATTCTGAAACCATTCCATTGGTCGAGATGGCAAATAATATGGGAATCAGGACCATCGTTGCATCTGCTCGTGATAGTGATCCTGCAAAGAATTATGCATGGAAGAAGTATACATATGAAGGTCTGGATACCGGAGCAGTTATTAAAATCGCCACAGAGGAGCAGGTAGATGGAGTTCTTGTCGGTGTTGCCGATATCCTTGTGCCGATGTATTGCAAAGTATGCGAAGCCTTGGATCTTCCTTGCTATGCGACGCAGGAAATTGTAGATGTCTTCAGTTTTAAGGATGTCTTCAAATCTACATGTGAGCGTTATGGTGTTCATGGGATTCCAGAGTTTTATCTTGATGCAGAGATGAGAAAAGAAGATTTGGACAAGATTGTATATCCGGTAATGGTTAAACCTGTTGATAATGGTGGCGGTGTCGGTATGACAGTTGCTTATAATGAGGAAGAGCTAAGGAAAGGGGTTGAGATTGCGCTGAATGCATCTCACTCGAAACGTTTTATCGTTGAGAAGTACATGCAGAGCGATGATATGGGCATGTACTATACCTTTAAGGATGGATATTGTTCCGCATCTTGTATCTATGATCGTTATACTACAGATGAGCAGCGGGGACTTAGCCGTGTATGTCTTGGAGGTACATATCCATCCAAGCATCTTGATGAGTATTTTGAGCGTATGCATCCCAATGCGCTCCGTCTCTTTAAAGAGATTGGTATTAAAAATGGTATACTGATGCTTTCTGGATTCTATGAGAATGGTGAGTTCTATGTATATGACACAGGTTTCCGTCTCCAAGGCGAAGCACCTCATCTTCTTATGAAAGCTATTCATGGATTTGATCAGCGCGAGATGCTCATCAGATTTGCACTCACAGGTTCTGAGGGAGACATAGATCTCAAAACGGAAGATGATACAAGGCTACGTGGCAAGTGGGCAGCCACACTTTGGTTTCTTCTGAAAGAAGGAAAGATTAATAAGATTGTTGGTCTTGATGAATTGAATAAGGATGAAAGAATAGTAGCTAATATTCAGCGTCTACAAGAGGGGGATACAGTCCTTCACGAGTGGATAGGTAATGAAAAACAAGTGTTGACCCGTATGTATCTCATCTGTAATAGCAAGATGGAATTGGCAGATACATTGAAGTATTACATGAATACGGTGAAAGTCTTTGACGAATCTGGTAACAATATGCTTCTTAAGGGCTTCGATGTTAATAAAGCCTTGGAGCTGAAATAGTCTTCTCCAAATACTCTATTGCAGATTATGGTGATTGAGTAAATTGCAGATGATATCAAATGCTAAAGAATGGAGGAGAAGAAGCGTGGAATTTAGACGTTTAAAAAATAAAGTGATAGTCATATCCGGCGGTACAAAGGGCGTTGGTCGCGCTTTTGCCGAAGTTGCCGGACGTGAGGGTGCTAAAGTTGTTATAGGTGGTCGTGATGAGAAGGCGGGAAAAGAGGCTGTTAGGAACATCAGAACTTTTGGCTCGGATGGCTTATTTGTCTACACCGATCTTTTGAAAGTAGAAGATTGCAAGAATTTGTTTAATAAAGGTTTTGAAAAGTTCGGAAAAATAGATGGGTTCTTTAACTATGCCGGTGTGACTCCGGTTAGTCCACTTGACACTTGTGACGAAGAAACTTTTGACTGGGTGACGAATGTTAATTATAAGGCTGCTTTTTTCTGTTGTCAGGTTGCTGTGAATTATATGCGGTTGAATGGTGGCGGTAGTATTATTCTTACGGGGTCCGCACATGCGTGGGGCGGACAGAAGGACAGAGCTGCTTATGCTATGACTAAAGGTGTATTAAGAATTCTTAATGAACATATTGCCCACCAATATGCAACAGAACAAATACGCTGTAATTATCTAACACTTGGCTGGACGCCAACAGAAGGTGAAGTTAGTTTGAGAATTAGCCAAGGTGAGAATGAAGCAGAACTCAGAAAGCGAGCAGCTGAAATATTGCCGATGGGCCGTATGTGTGAACGCAATGATTATATGGAGGCGTTGATATATCTGATGTCGGATGCAAGTGCAATGATGACAGGCAGTACATTTAGGCTGACTGCTGGAGAGTATATATAGGAGAATAATGATATGTCAAAAAATGATTATCTGGAGAAGTCGCGAGCTTATAAGGGATACCACTATTCCGTTCTTGATTCATCTGCTCTCGACTATCTTCACCAACGAACACTTGAGATGTTCAAGCAAGTCAAATGTATTTTTGAAGCAAATAGCATTAGATACATGATATGTGGAGGAACCCTTCTGGGAGCAATTGGGGGGGGGGTATGGGCACTTCATTCCATGGGATGATGACTTCGATGTTTGTATTTTCGAAGAAGACTATGAAAGGGCAGTAGACTGCCTAACAAATGAAGAAACTGGATTATCAGATGGAGCAGTTCTTCAGTGCGTAAAGACAGACCCCAATTATTATCTTGGATGGATGAAAGTCCGTGACCAGCGTTCTCATACATATCCTGATGCATCGAAATTTAAGGAAAATGGTGTGTGGATCGATCTGTACAAAATAGTAAAGACAAAAGCTGCTTATGTTCCGGTGATGGTAGCGCAGGAAGCTATTGATTATCTAAACAGAAGATTTGATGCCGGCGGATTAACTAAGGAAGAATATGAGTCTCGAATTCGAGATGGACAGCTAAAAGAAAAGCTGGAAAAAGCTAAGAGACAACGTACTGAAGAAATGAAATACTCTAAGCATAATACCGCATTTGACCGGAATGTGTATGTAATTTGGTCTGCGTCAAAGGTTGTTCTTTATGAAGAATGGGTAGAACCATTAAGAATAGTAACCTTTGAGGGATTAGAAGTAACTACATTTGGAAAGGCGGAAGAATATTTGCGACAACACTACGGTGAGGACTATAAAGTGTTACCGCCAGATGAAATGCGAAGAGTTGGGTTGAACCACATAGAGTGGTGAGGATAAAACTGTTCCATGCGTATTATGGAAAAGGAGCAGTTCATGAAAGTTGCGGTAATAACTCTAAAAGATTCTCCAAATTATGGAGGCATCCTTCAAGCGTACGCTTTGCAAAGGGTGATTGAAAAACTTGGCCATGATTGTTATCTCATTGACTATATGAATGATGAGTTTCGTCATAAGTTCACCTTCTTTGGAAAGCCTACTGGAATGAGTAATGTGTACTGGTTATTTAAGAAGTTTCAGTATCCTCTGATGAGAATAATGATGGATAAAATGATGCCATTCTATAGTCATATGAATCTTACTCGTCATTATAATAAGCCAGAGGATTTGAAGGAGTTAAACTCTGGGTATGATATCTTTATTGCAGGTTCTGATCAAGTCTGGGCATGTGATTTAAATTATTATGATGATTCATACTTCCTAAGTTTTGTGGATGATAAACATAAAAAGATATCATATGCTGCAAGTTTTGGTCGAACCATTAATATGATGAAACCAGAAGAAAAAGACTTTATTTCTTCTCAGTTGAATAGATTTAATACGCTTTCAGTACGTGAAGATAGTGGTGTTAATGTAGTTCGAGCCCTTTCAGGAAGACAAGATGCAATTTCCGTATTGGATCCAACTTTTTTGCTTAATAGAGAAGATTGGGATAATGTTGCTAATCACAATCATAAGGGTAAAGGAGAAAAGTATATTTTGTGTTATTTAATGCAAAGCAAGGAGAATGATTCGGAAGCCCTTAAATGTGCTAAGACATTGTCACAGGAAACAGGTTTGCCCATAGTCAAAATATGTCGTGGATTAACATCGGTGCTTTGGGGGAAAACAACATATGTACCTACAGTCGAAGAGTGGATAGGTTTATTCTTGGATGCGGAATATATAATAACAAACTCATTTCATGGAATGGCATTTTCTGTTAATTTTCAGAAGGAGTTTATTTCATTTATTGAAGGTGATCCATCATCTGGTAGAAATAGCAGAGTGTATGACAGATGTAAAGATTTTGGTTTGTTAGATAGAATCCATGTTGTGGGAGAAAAAAATGTTTTAAATAAAGGGAGAATCAATTATGATAAAGTCAATGACGTGTTAAATGATTATAGGAATAAGTCAATTTTATATTTAAAAAAAGAATTGGAAAGTAAAGCATGAAGAAAGCTCTTATGGTATCGACTGTTATTGGTTTTTTAGCGTCATTTGAAAAAAGTGATATTTGCATTCTGCAGGAGATGGGGTACGAAGTTCATTGTGCAGCCAATTATAATTGGTTTAATGATCCTAAAAAAATTAAAGAATTTGAAGAAATGGGAATAATAAATCATCATATTGAGTTTGCTAGAAGTCCTTTTAACAAAGCTAATATTAAAGCATATAAATCACTTAAAAAACTGATTGGTGAAGAGGCTTTTGACATAGTCCATTCTCACACTCCGGTAGGAGGAGTGTTAGGGCGAATGGCTGCTCACAAAGAGAAAGTTACTCAAATAATATATACAGCCCATGGATTTCACTTTTTCAAGGGAGCACCAATGAAGAACTGGCTATTCTTTTATCCTGTTGAGAAATGGCTGTCAAGATATACGGATATATTGATTACTATTAATGGAGAAGACTATTCTCTTGCAACAAATAAGTTTTATGCAAAAAATACCAGACGTATTCATGGTGTGGGAATTGATATAGATAAGTTCAGAATGGAAAATGCATGTCGAGAAGAAAAAAGGAATGAATTAAACATTGCCGATAATGAGACCTTATTGCTCTCCGTTGGAGAGCTAGATAGAGACAAAAACCATATCGAAGTTTTAGAGGCAATGAAATCTTTAGGCAATGAAGGATATATTTTTTGTATTGCTGGAGATGGAACATTGATGGAATCTCATAAAGATTTTATCAGAACAAATGGATTGGAAAAATGTGTGAAAATACTTGGGTATCGTAGGGATATTCCAGAACTTCTTCAGGCAACAGACATATATGTTTTTCCCTCACTCTTTGAAGGCTTATCAGTTGCATTGATGGAGGCTGTTGCGGCGAAAATTCCAATTGCATGTTCGAAAGTTAGGGGTAATGTAGACACAGTAATTACAAAGGATAGCTATTTTCCAACTGATTCGCCGAATGAACTAGTGTCTATAATAAAGGAAATAGCGAATTTAACAAGTGAAGAAAAAACTCAGATGGTGGAAACAAATTACCAAAATCTATTGAAATACAGGCTTTCGGAAGTGCAAGAAGAGATGAGAACCATATATAGAGTTGCAGATGAAGAAATAGAAAAGAGGAAAAAGACGTGAAAATATTAGCGGTAGGTGCGCATTTAGATGATATTGAAATTGCATGTGGAGGAACATTGGCTAAGGCTGTTGATAATGGTCATGATGTAAAGGTTCTAATCATGAGTAAATCAGGCTATACAAATAAAGATGGAAAAATGCAACGCTTAGATGAGGTTGCTGTGGAAGAAGGAACAAAAGCTCTTCAAACATTGGGAATTCAAAATATAGAAATTTTGAATTTTCCAACTAAAGATATCCCATGGAGATCAGATGTAGTTAATGCTATTGATGTATGCATTGCAGATTATGATTCTGATATTATCTTTACACATCATCCGTTTGATACGCATCAAGCACACTCAGGTGTTAGTAATGCAACTGTTGCAGCGGCAAGGAGAAGGAATACAGTTTTTTTTTATGAACCAATTTCGCCTTCTGGGCGCTCCTATGTTGCTTTTCGGCCTCAGATGTATGTGGATATTGGATCAAGTATTGAAAAGAAGATATCGGCTCTTCGTGAGCATAAATCAGAATATAACAAGTTTGGTGGAGAAGATTGGGTTGCTGGTGTTCATGCGCGGTGCGGCTTCCGTGGTTACGAAATAGGGAAAAAATATGCGGAGGCTTTTGAAGTGCTTCGTATCGAGGCAGGCTTTGATTCTGGATTTAGCCTGTGATTCAAAGGGCATAAGGATTGAAATCAAAAGTTAGTATAAGAATGAGTTTAAGGAACTTCAATAATATGTTATACATTGGAGAGTTGTCAGATTTGCTTAATTCTTGTAGGGAATTAATAAATTATAAATGAAGAAGGAATTAAATGTGATATTAACAATTCATCAGCCTGAGCATTTACCATGGTTAGGCTTTTTCAACAAGATGTCGAAAGCGGAAGTTTTTGTTTTTCTGGATAGTGTTCAGTTCCGAAAAAACTATTTTCAGAATCGAAATAAAATCTTGGGTTCTAATGGGGTTCAATGGATAAACGTGCCAACTTCTGTTAAAGGACATATGGATAGTGATTTGGCACACACAGAGATAGATACTGGTAGAGCAAATGCAAAGTGGAAAATGAAATATTTGAGAACTATCCAAATGAGCTACAGTAAGCATCCTTATTTCAAAGATGTATATCCGACTCTTGAAGAAGCAATTCTGACAGAGACTCCCTATTTGTGCGATATAAATATTGCTATTATAAAGAACTTCGCGGAAAAACTGGATTTACATCCACAGTTTGTGCGATCAAGTAAGCTAAATCTTAGTAGTGCAAAATCAGATTTAATTTTTGATATTTGTAAGGAAATGAAGGCTGACGTATATATTGCTGGACCAAGTGGTAGAAATTATCTTAATATAGAGCATTTCTTAAATGCAGGCATCATAGTGAAATACAATGATTATATTCATCCTGTATATCCGCAACGTAAAACCGAACAGTTTGAAAGCAAACTTTCAGCAATAGATCTCTTTATGAATTGTGGGTGGAATGAAGGGAAGAATGTATTGATGAAAGGTAATGATGATTTATCAAACATATGAAGGGAGTCAGAAAAATGACAAACGATATGGTAAAAAGATTAAAAAAACATGAGTTCATTGTATTTGCTATGGATCATTATAATCCGCTAGGGCTTGTAAGATCAATTGGGAGTATGGATAAGAAAGTAATAGTAATCGCTGAAAAAAGCAAAACCGACATCTCCTCATATAGTAAGTATTCAAAAGAATACATAAGAGTTGAAACAGTAGATGATGGATATAAGGTTCTCATGGAGAGATTTGCAGGGAAGTTTTCAGAGAAGCCTTTTCTATTGACCTGTGATGATAAGACTATTGAGTTTCTCGATAATCGTTATGATGAGTGGGAGGATTATTTCATCGGATTCAACGCTGGCAAGTTGGGACAGATTACACGGTATATGGATAAGTTCGAGATACTGCAACTTGCGAAAAAACACGGGTTAAAAACACTTGACACAATCTGTGTTGATAAGGGTATATTTCCAGAGAATTTGGAGTATCCGATTATCACCAAGTCAATCTCTCCAGTTGTCGGTGGATGGAAATCCGATGTTCACATATGCAATAATGAGGATGAGTTGAAGAGTGCTTATGATAAGATTCGTGCACCAAAGGTGGTGATACAGAAGTTTATAGACAAGAAAAATGAGTATTGTATTGATGGATTCGCTGCTGCAAAGGGAACGATTATGTTTAATGCGATAGAATCCAGATACAATTATTTAATCCCTGGGTATTATAGCCCCTACATGACTATCCAGAATTTTAGTATGGATGAGTTAAAGTCAGGGCTGGAGGGCATGATGTGTGAAGTGGGATTTGAGGGCATATATTCAGTCGAATTCCTTATAGATCAGGACGATACATATTATTTTAGTGAGATAAACTTCCGCAACTCAACTTGGAGTTATGCTGCAACTAAAGCAGGTATGAATCTCCCAGTTCTTTGGGCAGAAACGATGCTGAAGGGAAAGCTGGAAAAAGATCCAACAAAGAAAATAGAAGATGGATTTAGGGCAATGGTAGAACCAATTGATTATGGAAAACGTGTTACTGCGGGCAATACAGAATGGGGTGAATGGCTTAGAGATTTCAGAGAAGCAAAATGTCCTTTTTATTACAACGAGAATGATATTGAACCATTCCTCTATATGTGCAGGAACTGGGAATTACTTAGTTAAAGGCAGATTGGGGGATATATGAAAAAAGAAAATTCTCAAGCTGTCTTTTTTATATCTATTGTAGTAGCAGTGCTTGTAATACTTTATGGAGTTCTATTCAGCAACAGTCTCGTTTCAATGGCTGGAACAATTATGGCCTGGGTAAGTAATACATTTGGATGGTTATACATAGCGTTTGTTTTCTTTTTGGTCGTATTTCTTGCTTGGTTGTCCTTTAGTAAATATGGGAAGATTAAACTCGGAAGAGATAATGAGAAGCCCGAGTATAGCAATTTTAGTTGGTATGCGATGTTGTTTTGCGGTGGTACAGGAATTGGATTAGTATTCTGGTCGATTGCAGAACCGCTATCCCATTATGCGAATCCACCGGAAGGAGTGACTGCAGGAACTGTAGAAGCATTAAACTTTTCTATTCGTACTTGTTTTCTCCATTGGGGTGTTGCACAGTGGGTGTGCTTTGCGTTGGTCGCTCTTGGTATTGCATATTTTATGTATCGGGAAGGAAAGGATGCTCAAATCAGCAATCTGCTGTCTCCGCTTGTTGGAGAAAAAATGACACAAGGTTGGTTTGGCAAAGTGATTGATACATTTTCTGTTGTAGTATCATTTGCTGGAGTAGCCACATCACTGGGATTGGGAGTCTCACAGATATGTGGTGGTTTAAATTACTTATTTAATGTACCAGATAATGCTCGCACATGGTTAATCATCATTGTTACTATTACAGGAATATTCCTTGCGAGTTCAATTAGTGGCGTTGATAGGGGAATTAAGATCCTTTCAAATGTTAATACATATATCGCATTTGCTTTATTGATTCTGGCGTTTATTGTGGGGCCAAAGATTCCGATCTTCAATACGATGGTCAATGGTATCGGACAACATTTATACCATTTTTTGGGTGATGCATTAATGATCAGTTCTTTTGGGGATAACAGTTGGATAATGAATTGGCGTGTGTTCTATTATGCATGGTTCATAGCATGGACGCCTTTTGTTGGGATGTTTATTGCAAGAATTTCAAAAGGACGCACAATTCGAGAGTTTATCATAGGAGTTGTCGTTATTCCTACTGTATTCACAATCATCTGGCTTTCTGTTTTCGGAACGATTGCATTAAGCGTTACAGGAGACTGGAGTCTTGAAGCCATCGGAGAATTGATATCAAGTCCGCAAACAGCTGTTTTCATTGTGTTTAGTGGGTATCCATTGAGTAAGGTAATCTTGATATTTATCATTTGTCTGCTTGCGATTTTCTTCATTACATCAGCTGATTCGGCAACGTATTCGTTGAGTATGATGACGTCAAATGGTGATATTAACGCGCCAAGGTACAAAAAAGTGGTGTGGGCGATTGTTGTTGCGGCAATGGCATATATATTGCTATCGGCAGGAAGCTTAAAAGCACTTCAAACAGCTTCGATAGCCGCATCGCTACCATTTCTGTTTATTATGATTGCAATGGTGCCAGCATTGATGAAGGTATTGAAGAAAGAAAAAGAATGATTGATAAACTGAGGTTATATAATGAATAGAAATATAGATATAAAGGGTGATTCATTAGATTATGTAACAATAAACGCTTACAGTGGGTATTATTTGGATAGCAAACGTTTGAAGCAATCAGCTTCCGGGGGAGGGTGTAGCGTAATTGCCGAAAGTATTATATTAAAAGGCGGAATGGTATTTGGCGTTTCCTATACAGAGGATTTCAAAGGAGCAGTTTATTGTTGTGCTAATAATATATCAGAGCTTGAAAAGTTAAAGGGATCCAAATATATAGAGTCTTCCAAAAAAGTGTTCGATGGAAAGAATTATAGAAATGTCTTCCTTGTAGTAGGAGAGAGACTCCAAGAAGGAAAAATCATATTATTTATTGGTCTAGGGTGTGATATAGCCGCATTAAATAACTATATTGAAAGTAAAGATATCAATAATAAAAACCTTTATACAGTAGAGTTGATATGTCAAGGGCCGACGGTAACCAAGGTGGGGAGAGATTATATTGATTATATTGAAAAAAATATAGAGCAAATGTTGTTGATTTTTCTGTAAGGTATAAAAAGGAAGGATGGATACCACCTTATATACATGCCGAATTTGATAATGGAAAGACACATGAAGAACGGTTCTATGAAAGCGATTATGGATATGCGTTCTCAATATACTCAAAAAAGAATTGTTATAAGTGCAGATTTAAAGGAAATAATCATCAGGCAGATGTTGTGGTAGGGGACTATTGGGGAATTGATAATCAAGATCCTAATTACAATAAAGATGGTGTGTCTGTCTTGTTTACTAGGACATCAAAAGGTGAATTATTATTATCATGGATAGATCAATCCATTTTTTGTATTCATAAAGCTGATATAGATAAAGCGATAACATACAATCCAAGATATCTTACACCGAACACTATGAATGTAAAATGGGAAGCATTCGATCAAAATATAAAACGGTATACTTTACATAAAGCGATCATAAAAACAGATGGTTATGTTAGGTACATTGCGAGAAAAACACATGTGTTAACGTTATTAAATAAAATTCTGCCATGTTCAATAGTTTCATTGATTAAAAGATGATTGTAATGATTGGGAGGTTTCTAGTGAACAAGATTGCTGTAATATATCTGGGAAGAATGGGAGGTGGGCCTGTTTATGCATACGAAATGACGAGGGGGCTAATAGAAAATGGGAACGATGTGAGTGTATTTATCTCAAAGAGAGTGGAAAATCTTAGTTCTTGGATGTCACTAAAGTCTTCTTCCTTGGAATTAATTGATACATTTTCGTCTGCAAAATCATATTTGATTAACACACTTAAATTTAGAAAAGAACAGTATAGGGTATTAAAAACCAAATATGAAGCACAAGCATTTGATGCTTGTTATATACCAATGGGAAGCTTCTGGGATGACATGTTTGTTGATATTTGTGGAAATCCGCAATTAATTGTCACAATACATGATCCTATTTGGCATAGTTCAGATCGAAACTTCTTGGAATATCTTAAGATTTATTTACCTAAACTACTATTAGTGGGAATAAAACATAAAAGGCCGGATGATATTATTGTTCTTTCAAGGGCTTTTAGAGAAGTCACGAGCCAAAAGAAGAGAATAGATATAGAACATGTTCATGTGATACCGCATGGAGTATTTGATTTTTATAAAACAGTTGATTCCGGCAAGACTTATAGTTATGCAGTTGGAAAAACAAATTTTCTATTTTTAGGAAGAATCTGTGGATATAAAGGAATAGATATCCTGGCAGAAGCTTATAAGATGCTAAAGGATAAGTACAAGGATATTTCCCTTACCATAGTTGGAAGTGGAGATTTTAGTTTATATTGTGATTTGTATGACCGACAAGATGATGTTGATGTTATTAACAAATGGATTCCTGACGATGAAATGGCCTCATATTTTAAATCTAAAGAAAGAATTATTCTTGTATTGCCATATAAAGATGGGACACAATCTGGAGTGATATCAACTGCTATGAGTTTTGGGGTACCAATTATTGCAACTAATACTGGTGGATTGTCAGAACAGATTGAAGATAGGGTTACGGGATATTTATGTGAGCCAAACAATCCAGAAGATTTGTTCAGATGTATGGAGGAAGTAATGTTAACAGATACAAGGGAAATAGAGAAGAATGAAATTAAACATGTTCATACGTTAGATTGGACTAATTTGAGTAGAAAACTTGGAGAGATAATAGATCATGAAGTTGTTAATGTATGAAGGAAGTGCGGGGTTTTCCAGTTACACACATAAATTATGCAATGCATTATGTGAGGTGTCGGAAGATGTGGAAATATTCTATATCACGACAAGAGATAACAAAGAAATACTTGAGCTAAATGAGCGCGTTACACTTGTGCCAGTTCTGAAAGATTATGATGAATCAAATAAAAATAGTATTAGATGGTTTATCAATAGAGTATATGTAAGCATTTATAATATTATTAGAAGGAATATGATGTGCAGAGTGTGCAGATATGATGTGATATCTATTCAGTTTACTATTCCAATTTTTGATCAATTTTTAATTAAAAAACTTACTAAATTTCTGATTATCTTTTCATAAGTTGGTAAATGCCGATATATCCCATATTTTCGGGCTTTATTGGCATTTTCCTTTTGGAAGATACCTCGCATAAGATGGCATTTACCAGCATGAAAATGCAACCAAAAGTAGTAAATAAGTAGTAAGATACATTTTCGATATTAAGAAGCCAGCCTTTCTAATTCAGCCTTTGCAGACTGGAAAGTACCGTGAGCATAATACCCTAATGTCATGGTTATGTTTGCGTGCCCCATGATGTATTGCAGGGTGTTAGGGTTCATTCCCTTATTTGCCATGTTCGTACAGTAAGTATGTCTGAATGAATGGGGCGTGATGTTTGGCAACTTGTCCTTATGCGTCTTGTTGTACTTCTTAATCAGCCCACGCACCATACTTTCATAATTTCCTGCCACCTTTGGCAATCCCTCACGGTTCAAGAACAAGAAGTTGCTGTAACCGTCAACAACAAGCGGTTGTGCTTTTCCTCGGTTCTTTAAAATTCGTTCAAGTGCCTGATATGCTCTTTCTGTCAATGGAAGCTCACGCTTCCCGTTTTTTGTCTTAGGTGTGGAAATATAGTAACCCACCTCTGTATCACGCAATAGCTGGTGGTCTATGTTAATCACACGGTTAAGCATATCAATGTGTGTTGTCAGTCCGCATAATTCAGAGATACGAAGTCCCGTTTCCAGCAGAAGAATAACTTCATCACGATACTTGCTGTAGACATTATCTGTTTCCATAAAGGCAAGGAGTTTTTCTTCCTGCTCTGGTGTTAGGATAACCTTTGCTTCCGTATCATCTTCCAGAACATCACTCAACTTGAAATTGAAAGGATTTTTTCTGATACAGTCGTCTTGTATCGCCATATAGAATGAAGCCTTTAAGGAACGCTTATAGTTATCTATCGTTTTGTAGGAATAACCTTTGTCATTCATTCTGATAGCCCATTCTTTAGCGTCGGACTGCTTGACCGTATCAATCGCCCTCATACCCAATGGGTCATTTTCCAGTGCGTTCATAAGATACTGTCGTCCTATTTTTGTGTTTCTCTTGATGTTCTTTCTTTGATTGTTCTTCTTTTCGTAAAGCTGGCAGACTGTCATTTTACCACCCACTGTGTCGATACCGTCGTCAAGGTCTTTTTTTATCTGCTTTTCTTTTTCCCTCAACGATATATCATCACGTTTTCCAGCAGGTGTTTTGTCTGTGGGTACAAGTTTCCAAGCATATACAAACTGTGGCTTCCCGAATATATCGGTATATTTATAAACGTATCTTCCGTCTTTTCTCTGGCTCTCTCCAAGACGCAAATTGCGTCCTTTACTGTCTTGTCTTTTCACTTTTGACATGGTGTAAAGCTCCTTTCCGTCATGGAATGAGCCGTGATACGCTACTAATATTATACCATATCTACGGCTCTAAGACATCAGATTTCGTCCAGTGTATCAATAATTTTTTCAAACTGTTTTCGTTTTATCTGAATACGGTTTCCATTGACGATAACCCAGCCAGAGTCCAGATTTTCCTCGGCAAGCCTACGCAACTTCTTTTCCCCGATACGAAAATATCGGGACGCTTCTTCTATACTAAGGGTATATTTTTCCCAGATAGGCACATCAGTATTGTTCATGTTGCAACACTCCTTTCTGTATGTCTTATCATAAGCAGACAGACGGCTTCGGAAAGCTCCGTTAGTATCTCAACTATTCCCATTCTTGTGGGCAGAACCGCACCATGCGGACGTATCATTATTCTGTGATAGCAGGTCATGGCAAAGCGACCATTCCACAAGTTGCTCTCGGATCACTGCGTGGGTCGCTCACTTTCTTGTCGGAAAGGTCATGGCGTACAGTCCCCGTGGCTCGCTGTATCACAAACGTATCTGTCTGCTTTATTCAGTTGTCAAAGAACAATCGGCGAAAGCCGTAGGCTTCCATGTATAAAAGCAGGAGCAGGGCAGGAAAGAGGGGGATTTAACCAATCACGCCCTGCTGGTATCTGCTTATTCTTCTTCGGTTTCTATATCTATATCAATCTCAAAGTCTAAAATCATTTTGATTAAGGCTTCTCGAATACGTCCCTTTAATTCCATATCAACAACAATATAAACATTGCCGTATTCATCATATAAAGGACGTAAACAACACTTTGATATGTACGGGTCATAGAATACCAGTAATTTCTCAATCGCAGTTTCATCCCCGTCCATAGCTGATGAAATCAAATAATAAGACGGGTGCTTGTACTTTTTCTTCATTTCTATTTCTTCTCCTTTAGTATCTCTTTCATAGTTTCTAGGGCACGGTGTCTGTGTTTGAACACAGCCCCTCTGGTATAATTCATAATATCTGCAATCTCTGTATCACTCATTTCCAAGAAGTAATACATCAATACATTGTTACGTTTTTTTTCGGGTAGCTGTTTGAGAGCTTCTGCAAGTTCATCATCAAGGACTTTAATATCTATGCCACACACATTAAAAATTGTGTAGTTTGTTTCGTAGTCGTCCCATGTTGCCAGACTTTCTACCGTAATGTCTGGTAATTCGCTAAAAGATATTTCCTTGTTTTTTCTTCGTTTTAATTCTTTACGGTAGTTCCAGATAATACCTTTGACAACTTTTTTCAGCTTACATTCAAACTGACACTGAATTGTTTTTTGGAAGTCAGACGGTTTCATAATCTCACCTCCTTTCCAGCTATGAATTGAAAAGTGTTTATCCCTCTTTCCGCACCATATCTGTACAGCAAGGTGTGATTTGCTTCCAAAAAAATGAAAATAATTAAAAAAACTTTTCGGGTATTAAAAAAGCCCGCACAAAATATAAATTTTGTACGAGCTACTGGTATAGCGTATTTAATTGTAAATAGTATGCTGTTAAATTGGGCTTGAATATACTGAATTGTACATAAAGCGTTTCATACGGCAAGCCCCCTTTACAACATTTAAACCTTAACCTTTGTCTTTTTGGTAATCGTATAAATATATTCCTCTGGTGTTGGGCGCTTATTTCCAAAGTATCGTTTAAAATTTGCCTGCACGTCTGGGTCTGTACTTTCCATAGTTTTGTCTATGGTATCTTGTAGCATAGCCCTAAATTCAGATACAGAAACACCTTGAGCTTTAGCACCAACTTTCATAATATAATTCATATTTCGTCTTTTAAGTCCTATCATTAGAACCAACTCCCTAAAATAAGTTAATCTTCTTTTTCAAAAATTAAATCTATCTTTCGTATACAGCCTTTTGCGTCAATTTCTGTGGGTACAAACCCTGCGTAGTGATACCCCGTTTTTGCGTAACTGTCAATAATTTCTTTGTGTTTATCAGTACAAAGGAATACAACTCCTTTCGCATTATAGTTAATTTCTACATACTCATATTTTTTCATTTTTCAAAACTCCTTTCAAATACAAATTTATCTTTGGATTTATTGACTTTTACAAACTGGAATTATTCTTCTATTTTCAAATCATTACCCTCAAAAATAAAATTATTGATGTCAATCGGTAAACATATTAGAACGCAAATTATAGTGTTTGGTTCTAAAGAATTTATTTTTTTTGTAGAATTATAGCAATAAAATTCAGATAATCTCCACCGCCAGCTTCTATTGCCTTACGGTCATTTATTGCATATTCATTATTTTGCTTTATCCAATCCGACCAAACTTCCGAATTACTTTCCATTTCATATATTGAAATTAAATCTGCCTTTTTACAATGACTAATTATGTTAGACCAATATGTTATATCATGTATATAATCAAGTTCTTCTGGTGTCCATGATAACAATAACTCTTCTGGAAGTTTCTCATGGCAATCTTTCTTCATGCCAGGAACTGTGATATAAACAAACCCACCTTTCTTAACAAATGGAAGCAATTTTTCATCTAAATATATAGGGTCACGTCCAAAATAATTATATGAATCTGTACTTACTACAGCATCAAAAAACTCTTTCTCAAATTTAAGTTCATTGGCGTCAGCTTTTACAGATTTAATTTGTGCAGAAGATAATCCCATTTTTTTGAAAAATTCTTCATTTTCTTTTGGCTCACTCCATAAGTCAACTGCAAAAACAACAAATCCATATTCTTTTGCAAGAAATACAGAAGTTAAACCTTGTCCACTTCCAAGGTCACAGACATAGCTGCCAGACGGGATTTTATGATTTTGTAATAGTTCCTCTTGTAATTTTATAGGATTCGGTCCCATAATTTTTGTCTGTAAGTCGGGTGTAAAATATTTTTTACTGCGAATATATTCCATTTTCTCATCTCCATTATTGTAATATTTTAATAGTTAATATTTGTGACTTATAACAATATTCATTTTGAGTTCCTCTGCTGAAATTAAAAAGTTATGTTTGCATTCAGGACAGAATAAAGGATTATTTTACTTTTTCAATTGTAATATATTTCTTGACAAATTGATTAACATGTGTGGTTAATTGAGATTTTAAATCCCAACAATTTTCAACTGCGTCTGCTACACTTATCAATAGAAATAATGGCGCATAATATTCAATAGCAAGCTGTTTTGTATCACACTCTTGAAGAACACCTTTTTTAATCATTTCATTAAATATATCTTCTATATAACTGATAGGACCATTTACAAGACATTTTTGATAAAGCACATTCATTTTTAAATTTCTATATTGCTCTAGTATTAACATTTTGCGAAAATTAGACGCAAATTCATCAGTCACCCAAAAATCGTATTGTGCAAGAGTAAATGTTATTAGACTTCCAATAGTTGTATTTCTGTATGCATTAGGGGTTACCTCTATTGTGCTTTCTGGTACTTGATAATCCTTAGCTCGCTTATTATCAATTTGATACATACGTTCTACGATACAGTCAAAAATATCTTGCTTATTTTTATAATGTTTATATAATGCTCCTTTTGTCATTCCCAAGGCTTCCGCAATCATACTAACAGAAACAGCCTCATAACCATTCACTGCAAATAAGTGTAGTGCAATTTTTAATATATTTTCTTTTGTGTCAGACATTTACAACCTCCTTCTTTAGTAAACGAACGTTTACTTCTTTAAACCATTATAGTAAACGTTCGTTTACTTGTCAAGTAGTATAAAATGTAGTGTGCCTTTGGTTCATAGGTTGATTTCTCAATTGCTGGTGTTTTGTGCCTTGCACCATATTTCCTACATACATTTCTCTATGCAAAAGACTGTTGATTGTAAAGAATTGTACTCAAAGCTTTCCTTAACGTTAGCCCCCTTAAAGCACTTTCTAGTATCTAAAAACATCATTCTACAACATAACAGATTTCAATAAACCTTAATACATCTTGTCGTCCTCGCTATCTTTTGAACGATTGTTAGAATTTCTCCTTTGGTTATACTTCTTCATAATTACAATTTTAAGTAAGCCAACGACAATCAAAACCACAACAATGATAATCCACCAGTATTGTTCCATAACCTACTTCCCCCCTTTCCCTTTCAATAGTCTTAAATCATCTTCCCTGTCCTATGCAGAATAGAGAAGTTCATTCGTATTAACATGTACCATACAATGTTTACATTGTGGAAAGTTGTTTTCAATCGTTTGATGGACTCCCTCAGCAATTCTATGAGCGTCATAAAGAGCTAAATTACCATCAGCTAATATTTCAATATCTACATACATTTTCGCTCCAAACATGCGGGTTTTTAATTCATCAATACCATCAACCCCTTGCTGCTGAAGCACAACTTCCCTAATCCTTGTTTCAGTAGCATTGTCACAACTATGGTCTACCATTTTGTTAATGCTTTCTTTGAAAATGTTCAAAGCAGCTTTTAAGATACAACCGCAAATCACAACGCTTGCAATAGGATCGAGAATAGCATAGCCTAAACGCGCTCCTAAAATGCCAATTAAGGAACCAACCGACGAGAGTGCATCAGAGCGGTGGTGCCATGCGTCAGCCATAAGTGCGTCAGAATTTGTATGCTTTGCAGCACTTCTTGTAAACCAGTACATCCACTCTTTTATAACAATAGATAAGACTGCTGCCGTAAGTGCGATTCCACTAGGGACAGAAAGCGTATTGTACTGTCCTGAAAAGATTTTCTTGATACCTGAATATCCTATTCCAGCACCCGTTATAGCCAATGCAACAGAGAGAATAATGGAAGCCACACATTCCATACGTTCATGCCCATAAGGATGTTCTCTATCAGGCTGTTTTTCTGATATTTTAATTCCAACCATCACAACGATTGTGCTTACTACATCAGAAGCCGAATGTACAGCGTCCGACAGCATGGCACTTGACTTTCCTATATATCCGGCAGCAAATTTAAGTAGCGATAAACTCAGATTGATGATTAGTGTAATTTTGGAAACCTGAATAGCCTTATTCATATTTTTGTTTTGCAGAAGTCTACCTTTTTCCATAATATGCCTCCTTATCCTGCCAGCTTCCGAAACAGACGTTTTGTAAGGAAGTAGTACCAGACTAAAGCTACCACCAATCCTATAGAGAAATAAAGAACCGCCTCATTCTGCATGGCTTTCGCTACCCAAAATGATGGAAGGAAGCCAACCGCGAACTGGTAGTAACTATCAATGAAAAAGGGGGTTGGTATTCCGAGCAATGTAAGTGCAGCTAGTTTTGTAACTGCCATACCCTCTAATTTATTGCTTGATAATGTGATAATCATAAGTGAAACAATAATTGCCTGTACTGAGCCGAGAAGCGCCAAACATATTGTCATTCCAATGGACAACTTTTCTAATGAAAAAAGTAACAGTACAATAAAAGCGATGACCGCCGAAATAATTGAGGGTACTCCCAACCTTGTAAAGAGATACCCCGACTTACCAAGAGGGGTAATCGAAAAGTACCGTGACACTTTATCGTCGATTTCCTCCAATGTAATCATTGCAAATGCAAAGCAGAGCAATACAGGAGCCATGATAGAAAGTAATAAATCAAAAATCGGATAATACGCTTGTAAAGAAAACTTCGTTATTCTTTCAAGAAATGGAATACCAAACTTAATTAAAGTCCCCATAATAAAAGGGGAGAAGCAAGCCGCAAACATCATAGGGTCACTTTTGATTTGCTTAAATATCTGTATGGTGCTGGATAATATCTTTTTCATAGCTTTACACCTCCCAAACTTTTCCACATATGCTCAACTGTATGTCGAGCAACTATGTAGAGGATAATCAACGTAGCAATTACAAGTACCATATCAAACGATAGTAAAACGCTTTTTCCAGTTATAAGGTTCATGCAAGCTATGAATGGAAAAAAGCGGAACAGATATGGTAACTTCACAAACAGACCAACAATAGGTGGTACAAAGCAAACAATTTCTATCGGCATAATCACAATGAGAAATTGGTTCAAGTTTGAAATTTTTGTAGCTGCAATAATTCCAAGCATAGTAAAGATTGCTGAGGTCAAAGCCGTACCAACTGCGATACCCAGTAAATGATTGCTGCCGGAAACTACCCCTAATATCAATGCGATTACCGTAGAAATAGCAATCAACGCAACTGTTTTTGAAAGTATATATTCCGATATTTTTACAGGGGATACCACCATAGCATTTAATACCTTTTGACTTTTTTCCAAAAGAACAATCGCTCCCATGAAAAACAATCCCATTGCTGCTGGGTCAGAGTAGATCATAATAGAAGCAATATCCGTTTTCCAATGTTCCGGCAAAGCGGCAATCCCGCACACATATAAAACTGTTAATATAAAGTAGATAAAATAGAAACCATATTTCCATTGGAAATGTATATCACCACAAATTAAACGTCCCAATCTCATTGAAGTGTCCTCCCTGTAATATCAACAAAAATATCATTTAATGTAGGCTCACTACTATGAATAGAAAGCAAACGGTTTTCGGAAATTAAACTTTTTAACAACTTATCTTCTGTGGTTCTATCAAGCAGACATTCTCCGGTTTTCTCGCCTTTATCATAGTAGGTATATTGTATTTTGGCAGCTCCCCTTGACATAATCAAATTATGCGGGCTATCCAATGCACTGACTTTTCCGGCAACGATAAAGGCTACTTGGTCACATAGCTCTGTTGCGTCAAACATATTGTGAGTAGTAATGATAATCGTTTTTCCGCGTTTCTTTTCCGCAAGAATAATATCTTTCATTAAACGACTATTTGTAGGGTCAAGACCGCTTGTAGGTTCATCAAGGAATAATATATCAGGGTCATGGACTAACGCTTTAATGAAATTCAAGCGAGAACGCATACCTTTGGAAAAGTCAGCAACTTTTTTGTCCCCGTCATTTTCCAAGCCTACCATATGCAATAATTCATCAATAGACCGAGGTTGCTTTTCATATAGAGAAGCAAAATAGGCGAGATTTTGTCGTGCTGTGAATTTCTCGTAGCAGGTTGAAAATTCAAAGTCTACCCCAATATTTTCATAAAACTGATTTGTATGCTCCCTTATTTCTGTACCTGCAACTTTTACGCTGCCTTTATATCTTGTATTAAGCCCAGTTAAAACTTTTTGAATAGTTGATTTTCCAGCACCAGAGGGTCCTAAAAAACCAAAAATTTCTCCTCTCCCAACATGGAAACTTACATTCTCCACAAACGGTTTGTCAGTATAGCTAAAATACAGTTTTTTTACATCAATCATTATTCATTCCTCCTTTAACTTTATGACGTTTATAGATATATAGTCATATAAACTGTAAAAAATTTGTTTGGCTACCTGCCTGTCAAATAACCAAACAAAATTGTTACTCTGCTACTACTTGCTGAATAATACCATTCACTAAAAGATTTTGTATCATATTCAGTTCTTCGTCCTCTTTGAATTGTTCCAAACAGGATAAAACAGAATACAGGGATTTTATAATAACCGTATGCGGAACCAAAAATACAACACCTAAATCTTCCAATATCTCCAATATACGAATATCACTGTACATATGATTTTCAAAAATATCTGACGATATTTTTCTTTGCAGATAGTCCATTAAAGATAAATCAATCTGTGAAAGAATAGGCGAAGTAATCACCCCCGTTAAACTTAGCATGATAACGTCCTTTGCTAAATCTCTATGGTTCTTATACTTTTTCTTTTTAATGGTTGTTTCTATACTTGTAAATAACTCTTTTTGTAAGCGAAAATTGATTTCAACATATAGATGTTCTTTACTGGGATAAAAAGCATAGAAAGAACCTTTTGATATGTTTACAGCAGCTGCTAAATCATCAACTGTTACTTTTTTTAAGCCGTGTAATGCAAACAGCTTTTCTCCCTCTATCAAAAGTTTACTGTTTATGATTTCTTTTTCTTGTTCCGTAAATCGTGGCAAACTCATAACCTCCTTATGACTAAAATATTTATATCGTCATGAAAAGTATAACATTTACTGATTATATAATCAATATGCTATCCAAGATATTTATGCAAGGTAGCTTCCAATGCGTTTATTGTAGTGTCCGTGTCCTCATTAAAAATCATGTGACGATTAAGCTCTAAAGCAAGTAATTCCTTTTGCGGTACATGAATTAAATCAAATACTTTGTTGGTATAATCAAAGCTAAAAAGCGGGTCGCCTTTGGCAGTAATTAAAATAACAGGACATTGTATAGCCCCATTCTCCAGGCACGATAAGTCAGCATTAAATAAGCTGGCGACAAATCTTAAAGGATAATAGGGTAAAAGCATAGGGTCATTTAAGCAATCTTGTTTTGCCTGTTCACTATAAAATACTCTGTCATAGTCTAAATAAGCGTCTCCTGGAACCTTGTAGTTAGGCAGCAATTTTCCACCTACACGAAAGCCCCACTGTATCAGCCCCATAAAACGGTGCGACCATGTGGGATATTTTGTTAAGCTCATAGTTTCTTTTAATGTAGTCAGCATGATATTATGTGGAAAAACGGCTTTTAACCTTGTGTCCCTACCTGCCGCCATTGCAGCTAAAATCCCGCCTTGACTGGAACCCATGACAGCTATGTTTTCACCGAAAGTTTCTATTCCGTAAGTTGTTGCGTCATATACATTATGCAGCAAATCTTCCATTGTATAATTTTTTTTGATTTTAGGGCTTTTTCCGTGTGAAAGATAGTGAATGCCTATTATATTAAATCCTCTTTCACTCAAACCACATAGAAAATTCTCATACATGAGAGGGTGTGACATAGTACCCGGCAAAAAAACAATGGTAGGACTACTTCTTTCTGTATACCAGATAGAAAGTGTTATCGGAACATTATTTGAAGAAATACCAACTTCTTTATACATACTACACACCTCCTATATGACTAATTTGGTTTTATAGTCATATTATAACTTATTGCAAGCAGAAAGTCAATATCCATAAATATATGATTTAAGATAAAATTGTCAAGAAAGATTTAATTGCTTAAAATACAATGAAATAGCTTGTCAGTGCAGTACATTTGCTACAGAAAAGGCAGACTATATCCGAAAATAGATCCTGCCAACAAAATGTCTTACATAATAATTTTCCAGTTACTATCCTTATGTAGAATAAGCTCATACTGCAATACCTGCGTCGCCTTTGTCTGATTATCAAGGAATTTTACAGCTACCTTGACTTTCATATTATCCCCGTCCTTTGTAAGTACTGGGTTTACCAATTCTGAATAAAGGTAGTCCCTGCCGATAGGTTCAAGCACATTTCCAAATACATAATAGGCAAGCTCTTTTGCTGTGGCTGTCGGGTACAGCTTAAAGAATGTTTCCAGAAATGCGGTAGCGTCATTCACGGTATCAGCGTCTACACTTGCGTCTGCTTCTGGTGTCTTTGGCTCATAGTCCGATTTTTCGATTGCTGGTGCAAGGGTAGGGTTCTGAATAATTACCATATCCCTGTCAGCGTCTACATGGACTTTTACCGTATAGGTTGCCTTGACTGTTGTTGTCTGTTCTCCCTCTTTTATCTGCTGATCTACTTCGTAGGTAGCAGAAAAAGTGTCCGTTCCCGACTGTTCGATATTCCACACAATTACATCTGTAACTGTGGGGCTAGTCAGTATATCGGTTCTAATAGTATCAACATTCAAGTCCTGCAATTTCTTTGTTAGATAACCGCTGATTGCCTGCATGGTACATCTGATTATTTCCCACATAGATACCGACGTGCGTTACATACGAACCAGCGTTATAGGTTGAATGGAAAAAGACCAACTCCCCAGCTTTTGCCTGCGATAAAGGGATATGCTGGGTTGCGTCATACTGTGTTTGTGCCGTTCTCGGTAAGTAGATACCAGCTTTTCCATAGCACCATTGCACAAGTCCGCTACAATCAAAGGAAGTGTTGGGATTGCTTCCCCCAAACACATATTTCCACCCTTGATACTTCAACGCTTCATTCATTACCTTTTGTGCCAGTTCCCCCGACACCTGCGGAACAGTTAAATACTGATTGACTAATTCCACATAGAACATATTTCCATAGCCATACCGCCAGCCCCCATTCTTCGCAACGGCTATCGGGTTGGTGTAGGTTACTTTCTTTCCACCCGATTTTTCACGGGCGAAGCTCTCTGCAAGGTTAAAGGTATGTTTCTTTCCTTTTCCTGCCACATATCCCACATAACCATTGCCATAGTTATAGGACTGTATCGCTACATTCAAATCGTCGATACCTTGATTTTTGCAGGAAGAAAGCAGGGACGCAAAATACTTACACCCCTGCTTGATTGAGCTTTCCGTATCTAAGGAATTAGGCGGTAAACCAAGACTTTCTGAACTCTGCATAACATCTTCTGCCGTACCGCCACTTTCTACTTGAATGATAGCCAATAACACATTGACATACTCGGAAATGCCGTTTTCTCTGGCGTATTTTTCTACCATAGGCTGATGTTTCAAGACTTCTGCGGATAAGTTCATACCCGTAATGCCTGAAGAAAAGTTGCTGTTTTCGTCGTCGCTGTCTGCACTAATCAAGACACCAAAGAAAAGTACCAGAGAAAAGAGGATAGGAAACAGACTGCCGATAAGAGCGATATGTTTCAGTTTCATTTTTTCTTCTGTCCTTTCTTCGTTACAAGGTTACGACTTTTCTCTGTGGTCTGCTGGTTCTTCTGGACGCTCTGCGTCTGCTGAACCTTTGTCCTGCGGTCTTTGGTGTCATTCTGGCGTGTTTCCTGCGATACCACTTTTTCTACATTCTGCCTATGTACTGTCTGTGTAGGCTGGGGTGCTTTCTTATCAGAAGCACCAGAAGATAACGGACGCTCTTTGATAACATTTGTCTTGACTGGCTCACTTGCTTTCGGAGTTGGAGCTGTGGCTGGGCGTTTGACTTCCTGCATTTTTTCAACACTCGGCTTTGGAATGGTTGAAGCTGTGACTGGTCGCTCATGGGGACGGGTAGCTCCCGTTGTCGCTGATCCGTCAGCCTTTCGCTGTGCCTGCCTTGCTTCTTGTGCCTTTTGAAGCTCCATACGTTTGTCAGCGATATTTTTCTTATGCTGTTCCTGCTTTTCCAA
>OFGE01000698.1_pt1 | contig 35241 bp, 30 predicted proteins | sample 1521681 | NCBI WGS metagenome assembly OFGE01 (sample SAMEA3504093, study PRJEB24116) | mouse gut metagenome | biome: mouse gut; feature: mouse-associated habitat; material: faeces | place: Denmark | collected 2011
ATGGTGTTGAAAAACCTGTATCATTTACGTCATTTGAACTCAATCATAATGATGAAATAGAAATTATTCATTCACTTGCAAAGTGGAAAAGAGATGCTTTGCATAGATACAGCTTTGAACAACATACTGGTCTTTATACTGATATGAATGCTATTAGAAAAGATGAAGAACTTGATAATATTCATTCTATGTATGTTGATCAATGGGATTGGGAAATGGTTATTTCTCAAGAAGATAGACATGTTGAATTCTTTAAAGCAATTGTCGCTAAAATATACAATGCTTTATTAGATGTGGAATTTCTAATGATTAGACACTATCCTCAATTAGGTGAATCCATATTACCTGAAGAAATATTTTTCATTACTTCTCAAGAGTTAGAAGATTTATATCCTCAACTTGAACCAAAACAAAGAGAAAGAGAAATTGTCAGAGCTAAAAAAGCTGTATGTATCTTACAAATTGGAGATATATTGAACTCTGGTATAAAACATGATGGTAGAGCACCTGACTATGATGATTGGAAACTTAATGGAGATATTCTTGTTTATAACACTCAACTAGACGATGCTTTAGAAATATCAAGTATGGGAATTCGTGTTGATGAAAAAGCATTAAAGGAACAATTAGAAAAAAGTGATGCAAGCGAACGTTTAGAACTTCCTTTCCATCAGAATATTATTAATCATGTCCTACCTTTAAGTATTGGCGGAGGAATTGGTCAAAGTCGCTTATGTATGTTCTTTTTAAGAAAGGCTCATATTGGTGAAGTTCAAGCTTCATTATGGGATGATGAAACTATAAAATTATGTGCCGAAAAAAAGGTTCATTTATTATAAGATACAGTTCATTACATTTTGAACTGTTTTTCTTTTATCAAAAAATAATATTTATTATAAGAGTTATTGAACTATATTTTAAATAAATGACTGTTTGTTTTTCTTGTTTATAATCTTTAAACTTATGATATAATAAGAAAAACTGGAGGTTTTATTATGAAAGATGGATATATAAGAGTTGCTTCTGCTTCGTTTGAAGTCAAATTAGGAAATGTTAAAGAAAATGCTAAACAAATTATTGAACAAATCAATATAGCAAAAGAAAAAGATATACAAATACTCGTTTTTCCTGAACTATGTTTAACTGGATACACATTACAAGATATATTTTTTCAAGCACGTGTTCTTAATGAAGCTAAAAAACAACTCATTCATATTAAAGAATATGCAAAGTATTTCAATATGCTTGTTGTTGTGGGATTACCTTTAGAAGTAAAAAATAAATTATATAATTGTGCTGCTATTTTATTTAATGGAGAAATTTTAGGAATTGTTCCAAAAACATATATTCCAAATTATCATGAATTTTATGAAGCAAGACATTTCGCTAGTGCTCCTCAAGAAAATATTGATATTCGATTTGATAATGATGAATATGTCCCATTTGGAAGTCATATAATTTTTGAAGATACTAATCATCCTTATTTAAAAATTGGAGTTGAAATCTGTGAAGATGCTTGGGCTCCTTTACCTCCAAGTACAAATCATTGTTTAAATGGAGCAACACTTATTCTTAATCCTTCAGCAAGTAATGATTTAACTGGAAAATCTGATTATCGTAGAAAACTTATTTCTACTCATAGTGCACAATGTGTTTGTGGATATGTTTATACTAATGCTTGTTTAGGTGAATCTAGTACTGATGTTGTTTTTAGTGGACATCATCTTATTTGTGAAAATGGTGTTGTTTTAAAAGAATCAAAACAATATGATAATGGTATAATTTATGCTGATATAGATATTGAAAAGCTTGCAAGAGAAAGAATAGAAATGACAACTTATCAAAATGAATTTAATGATGATTATTGGAATTATGAATTTGAACTTAAAAACATTGATTTGCAGTTAACCCGTTATTATGATCCTCATCCATTTGTTCCTAGTGATGAAACAAAACGTGCATTAAGATGTAAAGAAGTTTTTGATATTCAGATTCATGGTCTTATTCAAAGATTGAAAGCAGCACATATTCAAAAAGTTGTAATTGGTATATCTGGTGGTTTAGATTCTACACTCGCATTATTAGTAGCAACAATGGCTTATAAAAAAATGGGATATCCTTTAACTGATATCATTGCAGTAACCATGCCTTGCTTTGGAACAACAAGTCGTACTAAAAATAATGCTTTAATGATGATGGAAGAATGTGGAGTTACATCTTTAACTGTTGATATTAGTCAATCTGTTTTACAACATTTTGAAGATATTAATCAAGATCCATCTATTCATGATATAACATATGAAAATTGTCAAGCACGTGAAAGAACTCAAGTTCTAATGGATATAGCTAATAAAGTTGGTGGAATTGTTATTGGAACAGGTGATCTTTCTGAAGTTGCTTTAGGATGGTCAACTTATAATGGAGATCATATGAGCATGTATGGAGTTAATGTTTCTGTGCCTAAAACTTTAGTGAGATATCTTGTTGATTATGTTTCTTCATTATATAAAGGAGAGAAACTTGAAATGATTTTACAAGATATTTTAGATACACCAGTTTCTCCAGAACTTATTCCTGCTGATGATGATAAAATTACACAAAAAACAGAAGATATTGTAGGTCCATATGAATTACATGATTTCTTCCTATATCATCATGCTCGTTTTCATTATGAGCCTGCTAAACTTTTTAGAATAGCAACAATGGCTTACCAAGATAAGTATAGTAAAGAAACAATTAAAAAATGGCTAACACTTTTCTATCGTCGTTTCTTTACACAACAATTTAAACGTTCATGTATTCCTGATGGACCAAAAGTTGGAAGTGTTGCTCTTAGTCCTCGTGGTGATTTAAGAATGCCTAGTGATGCTGATGTATCTGCTTGGCTACAAGAATGTGAAAAATTATAAAAAAAGAAATGGAGTTTAATATACTTCATTTCTTTTCATTTTTATTGATAATCTTTACAAAGTTCTTTCGCTAATTGACAAACCTTTTCTTCTGCACTTGCTTTCATTGCTGATTGAATAGTTACTAATGTTTCAGCAAATGTTATATTTTTACAATCTGACAACATATTATTCATAACTTTTGCAGCCATTGGAGCCCAAGAGCCATTTTCAATAAAAGCAATTTGACGATTTTGATAATTCTTCTCTTTTAAGTGATGAATGAATTCTTTCATAAAAGGAAAAATATCATTATTATATGTTGTTGTTGCTAAAACTAACTGATTATAACGAAAAGCATCTTCAACTGCTTCTGCCATATCATCTCTTGCTAAATCATGTACTGATACCTTTGGGCAACCATTAGCCTTTAATTGTTCTACTAATAATTGAACTGCTTTTTTTGTATTTCCATAAACAGATGTATATGCAATAACAACACCTTGACTTTCTACTTGATATGAAGACCAAAGATCATAGAGATGAATATATTCATCTAAATTATCTTTTAAAACTGGACCATGAAGTGGGCAAATGATTTGGATATCCAAGTCAGCAAGTTTTTTTAGAACAGCTTGTACTTGAGTCCCATATTTACCTACAATTCCAAAGTAATAACGACGTGCTTCACAAGCCCATTCTTCTTCAATATCATTAGCTCCAAATTTTCCAAATGCATCAGCAGAGAAAACAACCTTATCTATATTATCATATGTCATCATGACTTCTGGCCAATGTACCATAGGCGCAAATACAAATGTAAGAGTATGTGTTCCTAAACATAATGTTTCATTATTTTTTACAACTTGTTTTTTAATAGATATATCTATATCAAAGAACTGCTCCAACATCACAAATGTTTTTGTATTACCTACTATAACTGTTTCTGGATATACTTTCATAAAGTTTTGAATATTAGCAGAATGATCTGGTTCCATATGTTGAATAATTAAATAATCTGGTTTTCTCCCATTCAATACAACTTCTAAATTATTTAACCATTCATCTGTAAAATGAGCATCTACTGTATCTAATACAGCAATTTTTTCATCTAAAATGACATATGAATTATATGCCATACCATGAGGAACATCATATTGTCCTTCAAATAAATCAATATTATGATCATTAACACCTATATAGTAAATATCTTTTGAAACTTCCATCTTGACTTTCTCCTTTTCTTCTTTTTCTGAGGAAATTATAGTCCTCCCATTAAAGAAAATCAACTACTATGCTTATATAAGTATAACCAATAATAAATATAACAATCCTTTTCCAACTGTCTTATGACTCAATATTAAAAATAGAGTTTATACTTATTTGTATGAATATTAAACAAACAATTATATTTATTCCTTGTTTTAAGGTTTTATTGTATAATGAAAAAAGAGGTGAATACGATGAGAGTTATCAGTGGTTTAAACTATACAGAAAAATTAGAAACAATGATTCAAGAATGTATAAAAAATGCTCAAGAAAATCCTTTTGAATCTTATTTTTTTATTGCTGAAAATCCTTTGATTGTAGAAAAAATATTTTTTAAATATACATCATATCTTGTTAATATTGAAGTTTTGTCATGGTATGATTTTCTAAAAACATTACAAATTGAAGAATGTTTAACAGCTCATCATGTTATTGAAAATACTGAACTTGTTTATCATTTACAACATATTTTAAAAACATATTCATTTCGTTGTTTTGAAACTGAACAACCCTATCCATTAATTGATAAACTTATATGTCTTCTTAGAGATATGAATTTATCTTTAACAGAATTTCAAAATATTGATTTATCTCTACAACCTAAACTTATAGACTTTGTGAATCTCCAACAATATCTTAGTGAAAGGTTAGATCAATATACCCATTTAACAATTGAAAGTATTTTTAAGAATTGTTCATTTGATTCAAAAAGAAAACATATTTATATAGAAGCAGATCATCTCTATCAACAACTTTGTCAAGATATTATTCAACGTTTATCACATTATCATGATATTACTCTTTTATATACATATCATCATGATAATCGTCTTTTCAATATGCCATATCATTCACTATGTAATAATGCGATTGAATTTAAAAAAACAAACTTTTTATTAGATTATTTATTTTTACAAACCACTCAATCTTGTTTTGATGAAAAGGAACTTTATACTTTTACATCTCCTACTCCTCATAAAGAAGTTGAACGTGTTATTTATACAATCTATCAAAAAATAGTTGATGAAAATTTACGTTATCAAGATTTTGCTATTGTTTATCCTGACCATTCTTATGTCAATCTTCTTATACAAAACCTTGATAAATTACATATACCTCATCAATTACCTATGATTTCATCATGTCAATATGATTTAAGTTATCAAAAAATTTTAAAAAAATTAGATACTTTTAAAGAAATGTCTGTAAGTGAATTTGCCCATCTTTTGAATAATGAAGATATTGAGCATGAATATCAAACCTATTTAAAATCATTATATACTTATGATGATGTTATGACTGCTAAAGAGTTTAAAGAATTTTTTAAATCTACATATAAAAAAGATCATCAAACACTTTATAATAATCAAGATCATATTTATATTTACTCTATAAAAGATTTTAAACTTGCTCAGCCTAAACATATTTTTATTTTAGGAATGAATGAAACAGTTCTTCCACAATTTATAAAGGATACATCATTACTTCTTAATGAGGATATTGAATTCCTAAGACAACATCGTATTCATACACCTTTTACAACACAGGAACAATTGGGTGTCCATTATAATGATATCTTAAAAGTTTTACAACACCCTTATTTATCTATGACGATTTCTTATAGTGTTTCGTCATTATCAGGAAATACCCTTTTACCATCTTCGTTATATAAACAGTTAAGATGTATGTTTAAATTTAAACAATTACCTATTCATCGCTATTTATCAATAGAAGAATATTATTTAATGGGTGGAGAAAAAGAATCTAAAAATATAATTAATTGTCATATTCATGATTATTTAAATAATAAAAATCAGCCTATACAATTAAAACAAGAAACTGTAAAAAAACTATATCATTCAACTATGTCAGTAAGTCAAATTGAAACATATAATAAGTGTCCATTTCTTTACTTTATTCAATATGGTTTAGGAATTTATCCTTTAAAAGAAGATAAATTAATGCCAAATGAATTAGGAAGTCTTATTCACTATGTTTTATCAATTCATTTATTTCATAATAAAGATATAAATCAACTTGTTGATCATTATATTTTAGAAGATGAAAACCTTACAAATAAAATGAAAGCTTCTCCACTCAATCAATATTTTATAGAACAATTAAAAAAGGATCTTATTATTACATTAAATATTTTAAATCAAATATTAGATATATCATTATTTGATATTTATTCTTGTGAGGAAATGATAGAAGATAATATAAAGGACATTCATTTTAAAGGATTTGTTGATCGTGTTGATATATGTCAAAATTATATGTCAATTATTGATTATAAATCGAGTTCTAAAGATATAGATTTGAATTTGGCTATGCAGGGATTTAATATTCAAATGTTATTATATTTAAAAATGATGACGAAAAAATATCATAAAGATCCTGCTGCTGTTTTATATTTTAATACAAAGCGAAGAATTTTAACCAGTTCACAATCACTAGATGAAGATATTTTAAATGAAGATATTCAAGATTTATATCGTTATGGTGGTTATATTATTGATGATGAAAACCATCAAGTTATTCAATCTTTAGATCCGCTTTTTGATAAAAAATCACATATTATTAATGTCTCATATGTAAAATCAAAAAATATGTATAAGGGGCGTATCTTAACACAACAACAATTAAAAAGTTTACTACAAATTATTGAAGATCATATCTATGAACTTTATCAACAAATGATGAATGGAGATATTTCTATATCTCCAAAAGGAAGTGATCAAACAACAACACACACACTTGTGAATCCATGTCATTATTGTGCTTATCATAGTGTATGTCAATTTGATATTTTCTATAATGATTATCATCTTGTTGAATTTTATGATTTAGAAGAAAGATTAGGAGGAACTGACAATGCCATTTAATGAAGGACAATTGAAAGCCATTCAACAAAGAAATTCTTCCATTCTTGTCAGTGCTCCTGCTGGTAGTGGAAAGACAAAAATTTTAGTAAGTAGAATTATTGAATTATTAAAAGAAGGTTATGAAATTTTTGATTTTCTTGTTTTAACATTTACTGAAGCAGCAGGGAATGAAATGAAACAACGTTTATCAGAAGAATTAAATGAAATTGTGTCTTCACCAATTGATAAAGATTTAAAAGCACATTTAGAAAAACAAATTCTTTTTTTACCTAATGCTTATATTACAAATTTTCATGGTTTCTGTAATTTACTTTTAATGAAATATGGTTATTTCATTCATATCATGCCTGGATTTACAATTAATAGTGATCCTCAAATGATAAAATCAGAAGTTCTTAAAGAATGTTTAGAACAATGGGTCAGTAATCCAGAATACAATGCTTTTTTCTCTTTATATTTTCCAGGATATTCATTTGAAGCATTAGAAAATATCCTTTTATCTATTGATAATCTTTCTCATTCTATTGAAAATTTTTATAATTTTATTGGAGATGTTCAAAAAAATAATTATGATACTTTATCTAATTCTTTAGAAGATTGGCCTTTGTTTCATTATTTAAAGAATATCTTTTATAATGAAGCTATTTTAGCAATGAATAAACTTATTGAATTAAAATATTATTGTGAAAAACAGCAATTAAATGATTTTTATGAAAGACCTGAAGAGCAAAATAAAAGAAACCAATCATTGATGATTCCTTTTGAAGCTTATTATGATTATTTAGAAGAACGAATAAAACAATTTCAACAAACGTTGACATATGATACTTTTATACATATTCTTAAGACACCTTTACCTAAATCATATAATATGAATTGGAAAGAAACTGATCCTGAAATTAAAAAAGTATTTACTAAGATGAAATCTGATATTTTATCTTCCTACAATAAAGCAATAACTTCATATATAAGTGAAGATATTAATGACTTTATTGAAAAGATGAAAATAAGTTATCAAGCTATTGATATTATGTTATCAAAAGGAAATCTTCTTTCACAATTTCAAATAGCTTATCAAAAAAGAAAACAAGAATTAAATCAATTAGATTTTGCTGATTTAGAAAAATATGCTCATCAATTATTAGAACCACAATATGGTATTGTTCAAAGACTACATTCATCACTTAAGGAAATTATGGTAGATGAGTATCAAGATACAAATCAAATTCAAGAATCTTTATTATTAAAAATAGCCCATTATACTCAACCACATATTCCTCTTTTTATGGTAGGAGATATGAAGCAATCTATTTATCGTTTTAGACAAGCTGATCCACAAATATTTTCATATAAATATAATCATTTTTCATTAAATGATAATGATTGTCAAAAAACGCATACAAGAAGAATTGATCTTATCTATAACTATCGTTCTTCTAAGGTTGTACTTGATTCTATTAACTATATTTTTAATCAAATTATGGATAAAGAAATTGGTGGACTAGAGTATTATTTAGATGATAGTGCAAGACTTAATTATGATTATGTTGGTAAAGAGAATAATCATAAGCAAGAAGCTAGAGAACGTATTTTTCAAGATGTACATTTAAATACTGAAGTTTTAATTGATATTTATAACCCAAGTTCTCCTTTAGACAAAGAACAGTATGAAGCTCATATGGTTGCTCAAAAAATAATTGAATTAAAAAAGAACTTTAAACTTAAGGGTAAGAGTATTAATTATAAGGATATTGTTGTATTAATGCGATCTACTGTTTCATTTTTAACTTTTAAAAAAGTATTTGATAGTTATCATATTCCCAATCATATTGTTTTATCACAAGGACTGATGTCTTCAAATGAAGTTATCAATATGTTATCTTTCTTAAAATGTATTCTTAATCCTTATGATGATGTAGCATTATTAAGTGTTTTAAGACAACCTTATACATGTAGCTATATTGATATGGAAACTATTGCACAAATAAGAATAAATAATAAAAAGACATCATTATATGAAACTTTAAAACAATCAGAAAATAAACAAATTCAAAACTTTTTGGATATTTTTGAACAATTAAAAGAATATGCTTTATGTCATTCACCTTATGAACTTATTTTAAAGATTGATAGTATCACAGATTATCGTTTATTTGTATCACGATTGATTAATGGTCAGCAAAGAAAAGCCAATCTTGAATTATTTTATGAAATTATTCAACAAATGCAAGAAACAACTCCTTATTTAGACAATCTTATAGATGCTTTAGAACATTCAACTGATTATGCTCCAGCATATTCCTCTTCTGGAAATGATGATGTTGTTGAATTTATGACAATTCATAAATCTAAAGGGCTAGAGTTTCCTATTGTTTTTGTATGTAATATGCATAAGCAATTTAATACTCAAGATAGTAAAGAGCGTTTAATGATTGATAAACAATTAGGGATTGCATTAAAACCACGTATTCGTAAAGATCATGATATGATTGTGGAATATGAAAATCCATATCGTAATATGATTGCAAGACATCAATTAGATGAATCTATCAACGAAGAAATGCGTATTCTTTATGTAGCCTTAACACGTGCATCTGAAAAACTTATATTAACAGGTGTTTTAAAAAGTATAGATGAGATTGCTGATCTTCAACAAAAATTATTAGTTAATGAAAGTCCTGATATTTTTCATCATCAAGGAGCTCAAAATATTTTATTATATGAAAGACTTAGAAAGACAAATAATTACTTAACTTGGATATTATCAGCTATATTAAGACATCCTCATATTATTCAACAATGTTTAAAGATTGATGCTTTAAAAGAAAATGCTCAATTATTAGAGTCATATCACTTTGATAAAACTTTATGTTTTGATTCTACTGAGCATGCTATGTTTTCACTTTCTATAACTCATGATCAATCTATTACTGAGCATATTCCAAAAATACAAAAAGAAATACAAATAATTGATGATTCTTTACAAAGTTATTATGATTCATATGTATATCCATATGATATAGAAAAAACAGAAACAATTGCTGTTACAAAGCTTCAAGAATTAGAAGAGGACCATTTCGTTTATTTGACTACAAATGATGAAACATCAACTATTTCTGCAACTGATAAAGGAACTCTTATTCATTTATTAATGAGTATGTTATCATTTAAACAAGATAATATTGATAATTGCATTGAACAGCTTTATCATCATAAACTTTGTAATGAAAATGACATAGATATTTTAAAAGAGACATTCAAGACCTCCTTGCCTGAATAATCTAGAACAAAAAATTCAAAACTTCATTGATAGTCCTTACTACCAAATGATTTCTCAAGCTAGTCATATATACAAAGAAAAAAAATTCTCTTTCTATGATCAACAAAGAGATCAAATTGTTCATGGAATTTTTGACTTAGTTTTCATTTATCAAAACCAAGTCTATGTCTTAGATTATAAAACTAATCGTATAAGTCTTAAAAATTCAGAAGATGCTCTTATCAAAAAACATAAAGTTCAATTACAATATTATCAAAAAGTTTTAAAAGAGATGTATAAGCAAGATATTCAAGCAATTGTTTATTACTTACATATATCTAAAGGTGTTGAATTTTAAAAAATCGTCCATATACTATGGGCGATTCTTTTTTAAAAATATCTTTTTCTCTTATTTTTATATGAGTATTTATAAGACATTGTTAATTTAGGTTTATTTTTTGAAACAATATATAAAGCAAATAATTGTAATATTAAGCAAAGCATTAATGAAGCAAGAATATCATATAAGTAAATAAATGAAACAATACCTCCTACTACTAATAAGATAAATGTTATCATTAATCCAATAAGAATCCCCTTTGTTCCTTCTGTCTTTCTAAGATTTAAAAACCAAGTTCCTATCAATACTCCTAACAAACATGCCTGAACTATTTCATTGTATGAAAAATCAACAAAATGAATAGCCAAAATAACTCCTACTAATATATATGGTGTAACAATACTCATAAATTTATGCATTTTAAAATCCTCCAACTATTATCTACATTATAATTGACAATTTCCTGTCTTTCAAGAATAAATGTCCTATCAATCAACATAAAATATCAATTTTAAATATATTATTTCATATATTGACATATATATTCATGAAAAAATATAGTTGTTTCAATAATTCCAATACATTATTCATAAAAATAAAACTCTACACCATTATCCTTATTTTCAACGCCAAAATTAAACTCATGTAATTCTAAAATGGATTTACAAATAGCAAGTCCTAAACCACTTCCTTGTTGATCATATGTTACAAATGTATACCAAATATGATTGAATTGATCTGCTAAAATTTTTTCTCCATCATTATAAACATAAAGACCTTTATTTATTTTAATAACAATTCTTCCATTTATAGCAACATGTTTAATAGCATTATTAATAAAATTATGAATAACAATAGATAATTGCTTTTTATCAGCATTGATATTCTTATCTATAACATTCATTTGGATTTTAACATTTTTCTTCATTAATAAAATTTCATATTCATCTATAATCTCTGTAATCAAATCCTCTAAATCAATATTCTCTCTATGTAATTCTACTTTTCCAGATTCTAACCTTGATAAATTAAGCATAGATTGAATAAGTTGATTAATTTTTGTTGTCTCTTTATGAATAATATCTAAATATCTATTAATATCTTCCTCATTATCAGTTTCATCTATTAATTCACTATATCCATTAATAATTCCTAATGGAGTTTTCATTTCATGAGTAAATTGATTAACAAAATCTTTTCTTAGTGATTCTAATTCCTTAACTTTAGCAATTTCTTGATTTAATTGTTCTATTGTTGATTTTAATTGTTGGCTCATAATATTGATATTTTTAGATAAAGTTCCTAGTTCATCATTTGGTTTTTCATTTAATTTAATATTAAAATTATTATTTGTTATTTGTTGAGTGCTTTGATCAATCTTTTTAATACGTCTTGTTAACATATAGGAAATGATAATACTTATAAATAATGTCATCATAAATGCTAATATATAAACTTTCTGTTTAGCCAGTATTGTTGTTTCAAAAATATCCATAAAAATACCTTCACTATGATAAACATAATCTATTTTTATAAGTCCTTCTGTTTGATTTGTTTGTTTTGGATATTGATCATATATAGCTGATATAATATATAAATTATTACCATCTAAGTAATAATCAGCATTTACTTTTCCACTATATCCATGATTATGAGATTTTAATTGTTTTTTTATAATTTTTCTAGATTTTTGTTTTATATCCTCATAATCAAGTAAATACGCATCTCCTGTTGATAATGTATGATTATAATTTAATTCTTCTGAAATATATTCATTTAAGGAATATTCTTTTATCAAATGACTTTCTATATTTATTAATTCTAATTGATTTATTTTTAAATATGTTATTTTATCTTGGGATTTTGATAAGTATACTGTAAATTTTTTACAATTATCTTCTTGATATGATTGTCTTATATACTTATTGAGTTGTTGAATTTGGTGATTATATAATTGATCTAATTGTATCATCTCAACATCTTCAGCATCTTTTTTATTTGTTAGTAATATATGTTGATTTGTTTCATAGGATAAAAAATCATCATATACAATTTCATTCTTTGTATTCACAACTGCATTATAGCCTGGTGATTCTTGAAATGTATTTTTAACTAAATTAATAAATTGACTATCTTCAACTTCTTTATATTTATTAGTTAATTGATAATTTAATTCTAATAATTTATCAATTGTTAAATCTGTCATATAACTTTCTGCTACTGATCTTGCTGTTTCTTGAAAATCTAAGTAAACATGAAAACCCTCAACACATAACCTACTTTAAAAACTGTATGAATATACTGACAAGGAGCTATTTTCTGTCTGACTTTTTTAATATGTGTGTCAACAGCTCTGCAATCACCATAATAATCATATCCCCAAATAACATCTAAAATTTGTTCTCTTTCTAATAAGCGATATGGATTTTTTGTAAGATATTCTAATAATAGATATTCTTTGTAAGCAAGATGAATTTTTTTATTTTGAACCCATACTTGATGAGTTGTATAATCAATAGATAAATCATGAAATTGTTTAATGTTCATTTGATTTTGATATTGTCTTTTACATATAGCTACACACTTAGCATATAATACAGAAGGTAAAAATGGTTTTGATATATAATCATCTCCACCCAACTCAAATGCTTTTAATTGTGTTTCTTCATCACATAAAGCACTAATAAAAATAATTGGACATTGATGTTTTAATCTAATTTGATAACAGACTTCTAATCCATCTATACCTGTCATCATAATATCTAAAAGAACCAAGTCAATAGAGCAACTTATTTTTGATAGAGCCTCATATCCATCTATTGCTTCTATGACTATAAAGTCTCTTTTTGAAAAATACTTTACAATAATTTCTCTAATATTTTTATCATCTTCCACTAATAATATCTTGTACATAATATATATCATCTCCAATATTTATTTTAAAAGATACATATGTAAATTTAGTGTAAAATTTTCATAAAAATAATTCTCCAAAACTTTCTTTATATTAAAAAAGGAAATATCATTAAAGACAATTCCTTTCTCTAAAGATAAGAATTCAAAACAATTCTTATTATATTAATTTTAAATATTTAAAAGCATTATATAGTCCATCATCATTAACATCAGTTGTAACATAATCAGCAGCTTCTTTAATCTCTTCTCCACCATTTCCCATAGCAACATTATAAGCACAAAGTTCAAACATTGATAAGTCTATTTTTGCATCTCCAAATGAAATAGTATCTTTTACATCAGCATCCAAGTAATCTAATAAAACCTCAATAGCATGTTTTTTTGTAATACCTGTTGGTCCTAAATCACCAAATAATGCTAATTCTCCTTTTCCTCCCCATGTATTTGCTTCTAAAGTTGGAAATTCTTTTTTAGAATCTAAATGATCTTGATACTGACTTAATATAAAACTAATCTTATTAACATCTTCACGATATAACTCTTCACCTTTTAAATGAATAAAACTATTCACAAAACTGTTGGCTGAAACTGTTGCTTGTGTCAAATCTGCTCCTTTCCCTTGAGCATATTTAATCATTGTTTCTGGTCCTTGTTCTAGCATATAATCATTACAATACATTCCACTATTAGCTTCTAGATAAAAACCTAAATGTCTTTCATTACACCAGTCAACTATATGTTTAACTTCCTCTTTTGAAAGCCCTTGATGCATAACAACATGATCATTATCTTCTACATATGCACCATTTCCACCAATCATTCCATCTAAATCACATAAGTTTCTTTGGGCGATTTCGGCTTTAGAACACCCTGTACAAATATAAACCTTATGTCCATTAGCTCTTGCTTCATCAACCGCCTTTGCTGCTGATGCAGGTAATTTTGCTTCATAATCAATTAATGTTCCATCAACATCTAAAAAAATAATTTTTCTCATAAACTTCTCCTTCTATCTTACTCAAAAACAGACTTTATAACGAAGTCTGTTTTATAATACTTACAAATCTTCTCCATTAGAAGCAATAACTTTCTTATACCAATAGAATGAATCCTTTTTGCTTCTAGAGAAATCTCCTGTTCCATCATCATGTCTATCAACATAAATAAATCCATAACGTTTAGCATATTGTCCAGTTCCTGCTGAAACCAAATCAATTGGCCCCCATGTTGTATAGCCAATCAATGGTACTCCATCTTCAATCGCTTCCTTCATTGCTTTTACATGACCTTTAAAGTAGTCAATTCTATATTGATCATGTATAGAACCATCTTCTTCTACTTTATCAAATGCTCCAAAACCATTTTCTACAATCATTAATGGTATATGTGGATAACGATCATGTAAGACATTTAATGTATAACGCAATCCATCAGGATCAATTTGCCATCCCCAGTCTGAAGCTTTTAAATATGGATTTTTAACTCCTTTTGACATATTTCCTGCTGTCATTTCAGCATTTTCATCAACAGTTACACAATTAGACATATAATATGAGAATGTATAGAAATCAACAACACCCTCTTTAATAATCTTCTTATCTTCTTCAGTAATAAATGAAGTATCAATACCATGTTCTTTAAAATATCTAAAAATAAATGATGGATATTCCCCACGTACTTGAACATCTCCACAGAAATTATTTTTAAAATTTTCTTCATCAAACGCTGCCAAAATATCCTTTGGATTTGGTGTTAAAGGATAAAGAGTTGTATGTGCAATCATATTTCCAATCATAAAATCAGGATTAATTTTATGTCCTTCAATAACAGTTAATGCACTAGCAACAAATTCATTATGTAATGCTTCAAATGTAAGTTGATCATTTGATTTTAATTCATTTAATGGAATTCTATGGTCTGCATTAACATCATCTGGGTCCATTAACCCTAAACCATAAAGATTACCAATTCCACCTTCACCCATACATGGAATATTAATTTCATTAAAAGTCAACCAATATTTAACCTTATCTTTATAACGTTCAAAACATGTTGTAGCATATTTTACAAACATATCAATAACTCTTCTATCAGAGAATCCATTATATTTTGTAACAATATTCCAAGGAATTTCATAATGACATAATGTAACTAATGGCTCCATTCCATGCTTATGACATTCATCAAACACTTTATCATAAAATGCTAAACCAGCTTCATTTGGTTCTTCGTCATCACCATTAGGAAAAATACGTCCCCAGTTAATAGATAATCTAAATACTTTCCATCCCATTTCAGCAAATAATGCAATATCTTCCTTATAATGATGATAGAAATCTATTGCCTCATGACTTGGATAAAAAGCATTAGGATCAGTTTTTGGTAAAAATGTTCTTGGTGTATTAACATCTCCACCCAATAACATATCAGGTACTGATAAACCTTTTCCATCTTCTAAATACGCACCTTCACATTGGTTTGCAGCTACAGCTCCACCCCATAAAAAATCACTAGGAAAACTCATTATTTATTTACCCCCTATATCTGAAATCGTTTTCATATATTTATTATACATGATTTAAAATAGAATTTGTAATGTTTTACATGAAAAAATAAGCAATTTATATAATTTTTTTAATTGTTAATATTTAGACTTACAACTTTAAATTATTACTATATTTATATGATACTTATCGTTTTCTGTTTTTTAATCTTTGAATATTATAAAAGAGAGAAAAGAGGTAAAGTTATGGAAGAATATTGTATAGATGAAAAATGTGCTTTAACAGCTATTTTACAATCTGTTTCAATGCAAGAAACAGCTCTTGCTCAAATCTTAAATAGTGAAGCTGAAAAATTGAAAAAGGTTATTTGTATGACAAATTGTATAGAAGAATTACTTGAAGTTAATGAATCAGTTCAACAAACAGTAAATACAGTAGCTCAATTAGAATGTTGTTTAAAAGAAAAAGCTATTTATGCTATGGAATCATTAAAAGAATTAAGACACAAGCCATGTTGTTCAAAATAAGCATAAATAAGTATTTATAGGATAAACTTTTTAATAAGTTTATCCTTTTTTATTTATTAAGATAAATTCTTAATAAATAAAAAAAGAGATAGTTTTCACCACCTCTTACTTTAATATATAGATACTTTTCAAATTTGATTATTCACCAATAATATTCATCATATCTTTTTGGAATACTTCTGTCTTATTTGAAGCATCAGCAGCATCTACACCCTTAATTGAGAAATAGAACTTACATTTTGGTTCAGTTCCACTAGGTCTAGCAGCAATCCAAGATCCATCCTCTAAATAATATTTTAATACATTAGATTTTGGTAATTCAATAACTGATTCTTTACCATCTTCTACTCTTACACTTGCTGAATAATCTTCACTAGCAACAACTTTTACACCACCAATTTCAGTAGGTGCATCTTTTCTCAAATTATTCATAATTTCTTTAATTCTTGCAGCTCCAGCAGCCCCTGCTTTAGATAAAGCAATTTGACTTTCTTTAAATGTACCATGTTTAGCATATAATTCATTTAAAACATCAATTAAATCTTTACCTTGTTTTTTATAATAATTTCCTGCTTCAGCAGCAGTTAAAACAGCTTGTACTGCATCTTTATCTCTTACGAAATCCTTAATAACACATCCATAAGATTCCTCATAACCAAATACAAATACTTTTTCTTGAGTTGCTTCATATTTGCGAATCTTATCTCCAATAAATTTAAATCCAGTCAATGTTTTTTCAACATCTACTCCATAACTTCTTGCAACCAATTCACCTAAATCAGATGTAACAATTGTATTATACATAACAGCATTAGAAGGTAAAGTTCCTTTATCTTTCATTTGACTTAAAATATATTCAAGATATACAGCAGCAGATTGATTACCACTCATCAATACATATTCACCATCATGTTTTGCAACTACACCTAATCTATCTCCATCAGGATCTGTAATAACAACAACATCTGCATCTACTTCTTTAGCTTTTTTAATAGCTAATTCATATGCAACATCTACTTCTGGATTTGGTGATTTTGTATTTGTATAATTTGGATCTGGTGCACATTGTGCCAATACTGGTACAACATCATATCCTAAATCTTTTAATACTGTTCTAACTGGAATATTTGCAGTACCATGTTGTGGAGAAAAAACAAGTTTAAAATCATTTTTATCCATTCCTGGATTAACTTCAATTCCTTTAACAGCTTCATAATATGCTGCATCTACCTCTTCTCCAATCCAAGTCATATATGGATAAGCTTCTTCATCACTTAATACTTTTATATTTAATTCATCTTCCACTTCATTAACATATTGAACAACTTGATCAGCTGCTTCTGGTAATAATTGGCATCCTGTATCATCATAAACCTTATAACCATTGTATTCCTTAGGATTATGTGATGCAGTAATCATAATACCTCCAGCACATTTTAAATAACGTACTGCAAATGATAACTCAGGAGTTGGTCTTAATGCTTCAAAAATAAATGATTTAATACCATAAGTTGCTAAAACTTTAGCACTTTCAATAGCAAATTGATAAGACATATTTCTATTATCATAACCGATTGCTACACCTTTTTCCTTTCCTTCAGGTAAAGAAGCAATATATTTAGCAAAACCAACATTTGCTTTTTGAATAACATATATATTCAATCTGTTAGTTCCTGCTCCTAAAATTCCACGCATTCCTGCTGTTCCAAATTCAACATCAGTATAAAATGCATCTTCTTTTGCAGTTTCATCCATACTTAATAATTCTGCTTTTAATGTAGGATCTAAATCTTCCTTACTAACCCACTTTTGATATTTTTCTTCATAATTCATTTTTAGTTCACCTCTTAAAATTATTATAACAAAGCTTAAGCGTGAAAACCATAAAAAATTGAAATTTTGGAAACGTTTCCAAAAAAATAAAAGTTATCTTTCTTTTCTTCCATTTATATAAAAACTATAATTTTCCAACAACTATCATTTTTCATCAAATCATCTAATAACATTAACACATATAGCTTTTGTTATATTTATTAAATCTTGGGAATGAATAATCATTTGTAAACCTCTTTTACCAGCACTTAATGCAATTTTATCTTGTAAAATAACATCTTCTTGTATATAAGTTGGAAAAATTTTCTTCATACCTATTGGAGAACATCCTCCACGTATATATCCTGTTAAATTTAATAAGTCTTTTTGATGTACCATCTCCACACTTTTATTCCCACTCACTTTAGCAAGTTTCTTTAGATCTATTTCTTCTAATACAGGTATACAACAAACCAAATATCCATTTGTTCCTTTTAATATCAAAGTTTTATATACAGCATTTTCATCTAAATCAAGTTGCTTTAATACATGTTCTCCACCCAAATGATTATCATCATAACTATATTCTTGTGTATCATATGTAATACCTGCTTGATCAAGTATCCTTAAAGCATTTGTCTTTAACTTTTTCATACTATTTTATCCTCATTTTTAACTAATATATAACCAATATTATACTGAGAGTTCCTAAAATAATCAAAAATAAATTTTATTTTGAGGCTAGATACATTTTATATATTACAAATAAAAATCTTCCTATTAATAAAATAAAAAAATGAAAATATAATGAATAATTTAGTTGTTTTTTAAATTATGTTATAATGATGAAAAGGATGTGATTATATGAATAATAAAGAAAGATTTATTGAAATTTATAAAAAAAATATTCATCGAGAAGGTAGTGAAAAGTTATTAGAATTTTTATTATCTAAAAATTCTGATTTTTTTGATGCTCCAGCAAGTGCTCGTTTTCATGGAAGTTATGAAGGAGGTCTTTTAGAGCATAGTTTGAATGTTTATGATTGTTTAAAAGATTACTTATCTCGAAATAGAGTCAAAGAAATATATAATTTATCATACAATGAGGAATCTATTGCGATTGTTGCTTTATTACACGACTTATGCAAAATTAATTGTTATAAAAAAGGAACAAGAAACGTTAAAGAAAATGGACAATGGATCCAAGTACCTACTTTTGAATATAATGATACATTACCTTATGGACATGGTGAAAAAAGTGTTTATATGATTAGTGGATATATGCGATTAACTAGAGAAGAAGCATTTGCTATTCGTTATCATATGGGTTTTTCAGGAAATGAAGATACAAGAAATGTTGGTGCTACATTTGAAATGTTTCCACTTGCATTTGCATTAAGTACAGCAGATATGGAAGCCACTTATTTTATAGAAGGGAAAAAATAATTTCCTTCTTTTTTCTTTTGTTTTTCTTTTCTTTTTTCATATGAGAGTTTTTTCTTTTATTGTCCATACTCTTATATGATGACAGGAGTGATGAAAATGAACTTTCTTAAAGAGAAACAAAAGGAAATAAAGTTATTAATTGTGTGTGTATTCATTATGGGAATTGTTTGTATTATATGTTATCAACCCTTAATGAATTTATTTGAAAATCCTCAAAAATTAAGACATCAGCTTCAAAATTTTGGGGTATTAGGACAAATTATTTTTGCTGGTATTATGGCATTGCAAGTTGTTTTTGTCTTTTTGCCAGGTGAAATTGTAGAAATTATGGCAGGATATTTATATGGTCCAATAGGTGGACTATGTATATGTCTATTAGGGAGTGCTATTGGTTCTACCCTTATATATTATTTTGTTAAAAAATGGGGAATTTATTTTATTAAACGTTTTATAGGTTTAGATAAAATAAATGAAATGAAATTTTTACAAAACAAAGAAAATCTTAATATTATCTTATTTATTATATTTTTTATACCAGGAACTCCCAAAGATATATTAACCTATTTTATTCCTCTCACTGATATGAAATTAAAAACCTTTCTTTTGATTACCACAATAGCAAGAATTCCTTCCATTATTACAAGTACTATTGGAGGTGATGCAATTGGGGTAGAAAATTATATGTTTTCAATTATTGTTTTTATAATAACTGGTATCATTTCTTTAATTGGAATTGTTTTTTATAAAAAAATAATTCATAAACATGAAATTCCATACAATCTTTAGAATTTCTTTCGTTTTTTCCTCTACTTTTCTCATATAGTTTGAGTATAATAGAAAAGTAAAGTGAGGGATTGATATGGAATATAATATTTTAGTTGTGGAAGATGAAATTGAAATTTGTAATGCAATTGAAATTTATTTAAAAAATCAGGGTTATCATGTATTCAAAGCCCATAATGGACAAGTAGGTTTACAAATACTGTCTCAAAAAACTATTCATTTAGCTATTGTAGATATTATGATGCCTATTATGGATGGAATTCAAATGACTATGAAAATAAGAGAAAAATACGATTTTCCAATTATTATGTTATCTGCGAAGTCAGAAGATATTGATAAAATAACTGGTTTAAATATTGGAGCTGATGATTATGTTACAAAACCTTTTGTTCCCATGGAACTTTTAGCTCGTGTTTCATCACAATTACGTCGTTATTCTCGTTATTTAAGTTTAATGAATCAACAACAAGAAAATTGTTATATTGTTGGTGGATTGGAACTTAATTTAGATACTAAACAAGTAACTGTAGAAGGTGAAACTATCAAAGTTACCCCAATAGAGTTTAAAATCTTACAATTACTTATGGAATATCCTGGTAAAGTTTTTTCTGCTGATAATATTTATGAAAGTGTTTGGAAAGAAGATGCTATTAATACAGATACAGTTATGGTTCATGTTCGTAATTTAAGAGAAAAAATTGAAATTGATCCAAAAAATCCTAAATACTTAAAAGTTGTTTGGGGTGTTGGATATAAAATTGAAAAACAAGGTAGGTAAAATATGAAAAAAAATAAATATATTTCAACAATAATAATTATTATTGTTTTATTAGTTTCTAGTATAGGTTTATGGTCCTTATATCCTAGTATCTTATCTAATGCCAAAGCTAAAAATTATGATGATTTAATGATTAATTATTTCATGAATAATACACGCTTTTATGACTATATTATTGACAAAAATATAAGTAATCATGAAAATGAATATTCTCAATATTTTCATATAAGTGGTGGTCAAATAACTCCTTATCTTCAACAACAACAAGATAAGAAAATAAATGATTTTTATCAAAAAGAAGAACAATTGAAAAAAGAGAAAAATATTTTATACTTTGCTACTAATACAAAAACAAATAAAACACTTTCAAATACAAATAATGATATTAAAAATATCAATAAAAATAAAAATTTGCAAAAGAAATATAAATATTATTACCAAATTTCATTTAATAATGAAGGTATTATGTCAATTCATTTTAACAGTCAGAATATGAATACTCTCATTAATTCGTATTTAGATTTTAATTTAGTAGATACTTATGTTGATGATAATACAGAATTAACATTAACAACACCCAAAAATTTAACGATTACTTATGCTATTCCTCATGAAATAGTTATGAATGATTATTTATCTAATTATTTAGATAATCATTATCATTATTTAATACCATTTCAAACTTATATAGCTCCGTTTGCAATGCTTGGAATACTTATTACAATATTAACTATTTTGCTTATACCATTTCGATACCTTAAAGAAAATCAGTTTTTACATTTTATTTCAAAAATTAAATTTGGAATATTATCTATTTTTTGGATGAGTTCTTTATGTATGATTATAGAAGTTCTTATTACAATTATACGTGCAACAATATCAGAAGATATTATTTATTTTTATGAAACATTTGCCATAGGATATATGGAACCTTATTTAACTCCAATTTTAAATATAGGAATATGGTTTATTTTCTTTACTTGGTTTGCTATTCTAGCTTATATGATAAAATATCTTATCAATAAAGGATTAAAAGCATATTTTAAAGAAAATACTCTTTTATATTGGAGTTATCAAAAGAGTAAAAAATATATTTTAAAATTAATGAATTTTGATTTTCAAGATAATGCAAATCAAATTATTTTAAAGATAGTTATATTTAATTTTATTATTCTTATCTTTATTTCTCAATTCTTTGTTGCTGGAGAACTATTTGCCTTTATCATTTATTCTCTTATTATATTCTTTATTCTTAAAAAGAAATATAATGAAATACAAAATGATTACCAAGTTCTTTTAAAAGCAACACAGCAATTATCTAACGGACAGTTTGATTATGAAATTAATGAAGATATTGGAATGTTTAATCCTTTGAAATATGAATTTTCTCATATTAAAGAGGGTTTTGAAAAGGCAGTTAATGAAGAAGTGAAATCTCAACGTACAAAAACAGAACTTATTTCTAATGTTTCTCATGATTTAAAAACACCATTAACATCTATTATTACTTATGTAGATCTTCTCAAAAATAATCATATTGAAGAAAAACAAAGAATAGAATATTTAAAAATTTTAGAAAGAAATTCTTTACGACTTAAAAATTTAATTGATGATTTATTTGAAGTCAGTAAAGCAAGTAGTGGTGATATCAGACTGGATATTATTGATGTAGATATTATTTCTATGATTAAACAAGTTGAATTAGAATATCAAGAGCAATTTATGGCTCAAGGATTAGCAGTACGTTATCAATATGAACAAGATAAAATGATATGTCCTTTAGATAGCTCTAAAACTTATCGTATTTTTGAGAATTTATTTGTTAATATTAGTAAATATGCTTTAGAAAATACAAGGGTTTATATTCAAATTGAAAGTGATGAACAATATATTAATATTACATTTAGAAATATTTCTAAAGATGAAATGACATTTAATGAAAATGAAATTGTTGAAAGATTTGTTCAAGGAGATAGATCAAGAAATACGAGTGGATCTGGATTAGGATTAGCAATTGTTAAAAGTTTTATAGAGTTACAAGGAGGTCGTTTCTTTGTTCAACTTGATGGTGATTTATTTAAAACAATTATTCAGTTTAAAAAATAGTGGAATAACAAATATTCCACTATTTTTATAATTGTTCAAATCTTTTGATGCCCCAAGTGTTAAGCATATAATATAAAATGATATTAGCTACAATAAAAATAATAAATATTAAATACATATAAATATCTAATGGTATGAAATCTCCCATAAAGATATAACATGCTGCTATAACAAATGCTAATCCCATTGATATAAACATTGTTAACATGACTGGCATACTTTGTTTCACACAGACTGTTTCATTAACCCAATCAAATTTTGGTTTCCATAAATTTAATAATAATCCTAACAAATCTATAAAAAGTGTAAATAATACTGGTGCCATGATAATTAGAATAGCATCTAATATACCAACTTCAAAAACAATGACTGTTGCTAATGAGAAAATAATACCAGCAGGTATACAAAATAATAAATGTAATCCAAGTTTTATCATAAGAATATCTTTTGTTGAAATAGGCAATGATTTAATAATCCATAATCTATTTCCTTCTAAAGAAATAGAAGATGCACTAATCATATTCATTGAATTCACTCCAATTCCTATTAAACATAGAATAGGTACTATCATATCATTGAGTTCTGGCATTTGTAATAATATAAAGTCTATTTTTTCTTTATAGACGAAAATGGCAATTGCTCCTATAACACAAAATAAAATACCTACTGCTCCATTTAACATCACCATAGCATTAGATGTGAAATGTTTAATTTCTCTGATTAATAATGCCTTTTTCAAAGAATTTGTTTTCATTTCTTTTGCTTCATATACAATCTTTTTGACTTTTGGTTTTGTTGTAGCAAGTTTAATAAAATTTGTTGATAATAAATATATAACAAGAATAAATGGTGCTAAAGCACATACAAGATAAATAATAAAACTTAAAATATGTCCTTGACTAATAGCAATACTTAAATGATAAATAGGAAATGCTCCTTTTTCAATGGATTGCATCAAACCTTCACCATTTTGAATTAACCAACCTATATATCCTTCAATAGAGTTAATAGCATAAAAATAAGCAAACATAAACACAACATATAAAATAATTGTAATTATATTTTTCATTCTAACTTTTGTTAAAATATGTGCCAATAACCAGCCAAATAAACATGATAATGCAAGAACAAAAAGTGGTAGTGTAAGAATAACACCCATAAAAATTATAATTTGAGTAATACTCATCCCAACTGAAACAATATATACAAATAATGCTGGTGCTGCAATTAAAAATTCATAAACATAATTAAGTATAAGTATTGTAAATACACGACTTAATAAAATATCTCGATTACTTATTGGCATTGATAATAGAAGCTCATTATCTTTTGCTTCATAAATTTCATGATGAGTTAAAAAGACACTTCCAATAAAGCAGAACATAATAATCAATATACTCATAACAGAGAAATATAATTCATCTATATTCATAAAATGTAAAGCATCCACAATTGAATAAAATAATGCTCCAAACATTCCTAAAAAAACTATACCTACATACCCAAATAAAACAACCATTAAAACTATTTTTCCAATATTTTTCTTAGCCTTTTTGCTACTCCTTGTTTGTCTTAAAAAGATGCCTTTTAATCTTAACTTAATTAATGTTTTAAGCATTGTCATTCTCCAATTCTAAGAACACATCTTCTAAAGATTCATTCTGAGTAACATCTTGGGTACGTCCACTAATAACAAGTTTCCCTTGTTTAATAATTGCTATACGATTACATAACTTCTCAGCAACCTCTAAAACATGAGTCGAGAAGAATATTGCACCACCTTGATCACAATGTTCTCTCATCATTTGTTTTAATAAATGAGAAGCTTTTGGATCAAGTCCTACAAAAGGTTCGTCCATAATGATTAAACGTGGTTCATGTATAAAAGCCGCAATAACAGCTAATTTCTGTTTCATACCATGAGAATAGGCACTAATAGGCTGAGCTAAATCATCAACCAATTCTAACATAGTTGCATATTTATGAATTCTTGCTTCTCTATCACTTTTTGAAACATGATAAATATCTGCCACAAAATTAAGATATTGAATACCTGATAAATATTCATATAAATCTGGATTATCTGGTATATAGGCCATATTCTTTTTACATTCCATAGGATTTGTTTTAATAGATTGCCCATCAATAATAATATCTCCATTATCAAATGGTAAGATTCCCACAATTGACTTTAATGTTGTTGTCTTTCCTGCGCCATTATGACCAATAAATCCATAAATTTCTCCTCTTTCAATATGCAATGATAAATCATCTACTGCTTTATACTGATCATATGTTTTTGTTAAATGTTCAATTTTTAACATAATATTCCTTCTTTCATTTTGATTATTAAAATTATTTATATTATTATTATACTACTAATTACTATTTAGTCAATCTTTTATATTCAATATATGAATAGAATGTTGTTAATAATATAACAATCAATATACTTACTATTAAAACTCTGCTTCCTACAACTGGCGAAAACAATCCTCCTAAAATAATAACTATTCCTCCTAGCATATATAAGTAACCACCTATTCTATGTGTTTGTATCCACACTGTTTCATTAGCCAATGTCCAAGGTGTCCTAATACCAAGAAAGTAGTTTTGAGGAAATTTAGGCATATAATTACCAATAAAAATAAGCAATCCTCCTAATAATAAACATATAATAAATGTTGCATTATGAATTGGATAAATAATTAAAAAGTAAAAGAATGTAACTAATAATACACAAAAAAATGATATAAGTTTTCTAATTAATTCATATGTTTTTTCTCTTTTCTTTATACTTTTTAATTTTGGATCAATTTTTTTTGTTAATAACATTCCATAATAAATAATTATTGGCATTAATACTATAATCAATAATTCATATCGACTTCCATAACGATCAATTTCCCAATTAATATTCCAATGTAATGGAACTTCATTAGGTAAAAAGAAAATACCCAAAACAAAGAAAACTGTTACTGTCCAAATAAAAATATCAAATACTTTTTTCTTCATTATCACTTTCACCCCTATCCATAAAATTCATAAACCATTTCATCATATCTTGTAAAACAGTCATATCAATACTGTATATAATATTCTGTCCTTTTCTTTCATCAATGATAAGTCCACAATTCTTCAAAATAACTAAGTGATGAGAAATTGAAGGTTTTGTAATTTGAAAATAATTTGCTATTTCTCCAGCATTAAGTGGTTCTTTTTGTAATAATTCTAATATCTTGCGACGTGTTGGATCACTCAAAGCTTTAAAAACATCTCCCATTATATCCTCCCATAAGTATATATTTAGATATTTAGATAAATATCTAAATATATGATAACACATTCTTTTTATAAAACAAAGAAAAAAGAGACAAAATTGTCTCTTTTCATTTGCTATCATTATTATTCAGCAACTTTTTGTTCTTTGATGACTTTAGCAATTGAAGCGATTACATCTTTTTCATCTTCACCTTCAGCAACGATTTCTACAGTTGCTTTAGTAGGAACACCTAAAGACATAACACCCATAATTGATTTAAGGTTTACTTCTTTACCATTGTAAATTAATTTAATATTACTAGTAAACTTACTAGCTTGGTTTACTAAGATAGTTGCAGGTCTAGCATGTAATCCAACTGGATCTGAAACTACAAAAGATAATTTTTCTGCCATTATAGACTCCTCCTTAAATTATTTATATAAATATTATACCACATAAAAAATACATTTCCATATTTTTTGCAATAAATTTTATTGCTTATAAATTTATTGATTTCAAGCTATTTTTATCATGGTTTTATTCCTACAATAATGTCAAATATAAATAGAAAAAAACATATTTTATCCCTTTTGTGCAACAACAAGAAACTTATGAGTTGTCATTTCATAAAAATGATTTTCCTTAATAGTTTTTAAAGCATTTAAATAAAATGCTTGATATTTATTCATATCAGCCAAATCTGGTGAAACCTTTTTAAAATAACTATGTATTGCTTGAACACTTGTAAAACGAATTGTTCCATAATCTTCAAACTTTTCAATAATTCTCATTCCTATTTCTTCCAGTGTTTGCGCACATGAATAAGCATCCCATGAACCTTTCATTCCAAAAGGCATATACATTTGTAAAAACTCTTTATAGTTAGCTGTTCCATTTTGATGAACTAAAAAATATCCACCTTGTTTTAATATACGACTAATTTCATATTTATCATAATTTGAATTCATACACATAACAACATCTATTTTTTGATCTTTAAATGGCATTTGACCTGCTGGTGTTAATTTAGTAACTTTGACTGGTAAATCACTAAGCTTCATTTTTGTTTTCTCTATATCTCCATAAGGCTCAACTACAAACGTTGCTTCTGTAAAGTGATTATAATCTCTTACATAATTTCCACCATCAACTGTTAAAAAGGCTAAATGTGAACTTGAATCAACATATTTATTGAGAATATCTTTATCATCATATTGTGAAACACTTTCTTGATATGGTATATCCTCACTCATAGTTTGTGATATTTCAACCAATTCATTCTTCAATAAACGAGAATCTGTAATCTGTTTATGACATCTTTTTTTGCCATACAATAATGTTAAATATTGAACAATAACATCTGCAATAATTCCTAATGCTAAAAAAACAATAAAATAAATTAGCCATCTAACTGTAAATAATTTTTCTGGACTAGATATAAAATAACAAACTAAACATACAAAAACCATATATCCAGTCCTATTATAATGAAATTGTCTATCTAATGATAAAAACCAATTCAAATTATGAGCTTCTATCATTTTCTTTCTTGAAATTTCAAAAAATAAAACTTGTGTTAAAAACATAATTGTAATAAAACTTACAAATAAAATAATAATATATTCAATCATATATTTCCTTTACTCCAATCTTTCTCCATCAAATGTGAAATATTCATTTCCAACAATAAAGAATCCCTTCTCATCAAAATCAATTTTTCCTTCAGTTGAGAAAATTTCTTCCATATCATCTTGTATATCATATACATGTCCTCTACCATTTTTATCTAATATCAAATAATCTCTTTCTTCGAATGTAACAATTGGATTCTCTGACATTGATGTATACTCTATTGGAAAAATCGTTTGACCCTCTGTATCTATAATCCCAAATCTACCTTCCTTATTATAAACAGCATAATATGAACTACCAATGTACTTTATATTTTCATAATATTCTTTTGTAATAGTATTTCCATTATCACTAATTAATGAATAACCATTTTCTTTCTCTTTAACAATCGCACGTGCATTGACATCAAAAGGTTCAGCATCTAAATAAACTGGTTCTAAAACTTTTTTATTGTCAAAATTGTAATATTGAAATCCCTTATTTTTAACATATACAGGGAATATCTCAGATTGAATAAGACAAGGTGATGGATAAAGTTGGCAATTTTTTAATTCTCCTTTTAGCTTTTCATCTTTATATACACCATGAGGTCCATAAATAACATATGAACGATCCAAATAATAACTTCCTGATAAATAATAAGAATTCATTTCTTTCAATTTTTTACCTGGCATATATACATATATAGTTTGCCCTTGTTCTATAACAATATTATTCTTTTCATCATAATAAACCTTTTCTATATCAACAATATGTTCATCCATAGATTGATTTTCTCTATCCACATAAATCATACAATTTTCATCATCATCATAAAGAACAATACCTTTATTTAAACTTTCTTCTAAAGCAGCTATGTGAAATTGACCACTTTTTTCAATCTTTGTTGTTTTTGCTTCTTCTTCATTTTTAATAAAATCATATAAAACTGAGTAATCTTTATATCCAATTATGATACATGGAGATTGGTGATAACGTTGTGCAAATGTCATTTCATCCTTTGTTTTTTCCAAAACTTTACCGTCTTTATATAAAACCATATATTCATCTTTTGTTTGAATAATTGGCAATTCGCTTTTACAAATACCAACATCTTGACTTGCTGAATATAAGACTTCTCCATCTTTATTTAAAACATATAAATTTTCATGAACAAATGTTTCCTTTTTCTCTTTTTTATCATCCTTTTTCTTATCTTTCTTTTTGTCTTTCTTCTTTTTATCTTCTTTCTTTTTTTTGTCTTCTTTTTTAGTTTCTTTCTCTTCTTTAGGCTTATCTACTTTCTTAGTAGCATATAACATATGATCTGTCGCTTCTAAAGTTTCATACTCTCCAAAAGGAATAATTTCTTTTCCATTTAAAGAAATAAATCCTTTTTGATCATCTTTATTTGTAACAATATATCCTGTTTCCTCAACTTCTTCAAATGTTTTATATTGATATGTTGTGAGTTTTTTCCCACTTTGATTATATAAGGCATATAATATATTATCACGTGTTACCATTATAGTTTCTTCTTGTCGATTTGAAGAACAACCTACCAATAATAAAATCATAAAAATGAAAATGCTTAATTTCTTCATAAAAAACCTCCTACTGATTGATTTTAGTATATCATAAAATTTATTGATATTCATTGTTTTTCTAGAAAGCATTTATATAATTTTAAGTATATAAAAACATGGACACTTTATAAAAAGTGTCCAGTTTCATTTTTGGGTATATTTTTATAGTAATACTAAAGATTAAGCGATAAATAAAGGTTCTTTATTACCTACAACTTCGCCTGTTTTTGTTGTAGCGACATAATATACTGAAGAATCTTCTGGTTTATAGTAAACCTCTAATGTATCAATAGTGTTAATTTTAACACCTTTTGATTTCACATCCTCTTTAACGAATTTTTCAATTTCTGTTGCTTCAACGTTTTTATTATTAAATTGTACTTGTAATTTTAATTTCACTATATGTCCTCCTTAATTACATTATAAATGAAAGCGCTATCTTAATCAAGATATCTCTTGCATTTATGTCAAATAATATAGCATTTTTTTATCATAAACTCAAATTTTTTTCCATTTTTTAGAAAATAACTATAATTTTTTCTTTTTTTATTTGTATTTGTTGTTAATATTTTTATATTAATCTCTTTTTTTATCAATAAATGTCATTACCCAATTCTTTGATTTACTCCACTTGTATTTGTCATATGATGAATATTTCTAATATAAGAAAAACTAGCAACACCCATTAATACATATCCTGATAATAAATCTTTTACTAATCCAAAAACAACTTCTCCATCCTTTAAAAATGTTGGTATAAGAGAGAATGATTCCATCATACTCAAAGAATAATATTCATTCATTACTGAATGGATTTCTAATCCAATAGCAATCATTTCAGCAAAAGCTAACATAACTATGGCAATAGCAAGGGCAATATAAACACCTTTTTTATCTATACGTCCTCCTAATAACTCATATCCTTTAAAACAACATACAGACATAACAAAACCAGTAATTCCTGCTACATAACCTAATTTATAAATAATAACCCAAACAGCTACACCTATAAGGGAACCAACAAACGCTCCTAATATTCCCATTGGTAGATTAACTGATTTCTCTACTGGCTGATTCTCTGTTATTTTTTCAAAGCATTCTGGACAGATTAAAATATTTTCTCCATTCACACTACATACATCAACAGACTTTTCTTCTTGACATTGTGGACAACTTTGAACATATCTATTTGTATGACAGAATGCTGATATATCTTTCATTAATGATTCTAAATCTGTAACTGTTAATTCATTTGTATTTTTAACATTAATAACCATTGATTGATTACGATAAAATGACCAATTAATTATTGGATTTTGTTCTAATGAAGTTAAATATGTTGTTAATATATCTTCATTATCCCCATGAACAGTCAACATAATAGAATATTGTTTTTGACTAGATAAGAAATTAACTAAATATTTATATCCATCAATCATTCCATATGCAACATGATGCTCTTTATTAACTACAAATCCTATTTGTTCAAATCCTTCTAATTTTTTCATAATTTCCCTCTCCTTATTTCTTTGTAAATGCTTTTCTTCTTTCCATTTCAGTTAATAGACGTTTTCTTAATCGAATAGATTGAGGTGTAACTTCTACCAATTCATCATCATTAATATAATCAAGACATGCTTCCAAATTAAAAACTCTTGGTTTTTTCAAAACAACTGTTGAATCCTTTGTAGAAGAACGTGTATTTGTTAATTGTTTTCCTTTTGTAACATTAACTACCAAATCATTATCTCGGCTATGTTCTCCTACTATCATTCCTTCATAAACCTCTACTCCTGGTCCAACAAACATAACACCGCGATCTTCTACACCACCTAAGGCATATGCTGTGGTTTGTCCATTATCAATAGATATTAAAACACCTAATTGTCTTTCACCAACAGTATCTCCTTCCATTGGGCGATATTCTAAAAATGAATGATTAATAATTCCATATCCCTTTGTCATTGTCAAAAAGTTTGTCATAAATCCTATCAAACCACGTGATGGAATTGTATAATGTACTTTTGTCATACCATCATTTGAATCCATATTTTCTAATGTTCCATGTCTAAATCCTAATGATTCAATAACACTTCCTATACATTCATCAGGTGCTTCAATAAAGACTTCTTCATAAGGTTCACATTTAACACCATTCATTTCTTTAACAATAACTTTTGGTTTTGAAACTTGAAGTTCAAATCCTTCTCTTCGCATATTTTCAATTAATATAGATAAATGTAATTCTCCACGTCCTGCTACTTCGAAGCTATCAGGTGTAGCTGTTTCTGTAACTCTATTAGGAATTCTTTCAATTTTTAAAGAAACATCTCTATTTGTTTCTCTAAATAATCTTTCCTCAACCTTACTAGCAGTTACAAATTTACCTTCTTTTCCTGCAAATGGTGAAGTATTTGTTCCAAAAACCATTTGAATTGTTGGTTCATCAACATGTAACAATGGTAGTGGTTCTTCATTTCCTAATGCACAAACAGTTTCTCCAACACCAATATCTGCAAGTCCTGCAATCGCAACAATATCTCCTGCTCCCGCTTCTTCAACTTCTACTCTATGTAATCCTATAAAACCAAATAACTTTTGAATTCTGAATTGTGTTTTTGTTCCATCGGCACGTAAACAAACAACTGATTCGTTTACACGAACCTTTCCTCTTTGAATACGTCCAATTCCAATACGTCCAACATAATCATTATAATCTAATAAAGCAGGTTGGAATTGTAATCCACCTTCTTCATCAACTAATGGTTCAGGTATTTCCTTAATAATCATATCAAACAAACAATCCATATTTGGAACTTGAGTTGCTATATCAGAGTCTAAACTAGATGTTCCTTGTAATGCTGAAACAAAAACAGTTGGAAAATCTAATTGATTATCATCTGCTCCTAATTCCATAAATAACTCAAGAACTTCATCCATAACCTCATCAATTCTTACGACAGGTCTATCAACTTTATTAATAACAACAATTGGTTTTACTTTTGCTTCTAAAGCTTTCTTTAAAACAAAACGTGTTTGTGGCATTGTTCCTTCATAAGCATCAACAACAAGCAAAACCCCATCAACCATATTCATGATACGTTCTACTTCTCCACCAAAATCAGCATGACCTGGTGTATCCATAATATTAATTCTATAATCTTTATAATTAATAGCTGTATTTTTGGCTAAGATTGTAATACCTCTTTCTCTTTCTAAGGCATTAGAATCCATTGCTCTTTCAGCAATTTGCTCATTATCCTTTAATGTACCAGATAATTTTAATAATTGATCAACTAAAGTTGTTTTTCCATGATCAACATGTGCAATAATTGCAATATTTCTAATATTCATACTTCGCACTCCTTTTCAACTTTTAGATTATATCACAATTATGTCAAAACACAATAATAAATTATTATTGATATAATCAAAGGAATTTTATCTTTTAACTTATATAACAAAATCTAGAAGAAAGTTAAGATTATAATAAAGTATACAAATTTATATCTTTTAAGATTATTTTATTTGACAAAAAAATCATATGTTAATTGAATAACTTCTTGAATATGCAACAAAGTATCATAATTATGTGTCGCATCTTTTATAGGATTAAAAATAGGATTATAAAATTCTTTTAAATATTTTTGAGATATTTCAAAAGGAACTGTTTGATCATTTGTTCCATGTATAATCATTAATTTATTTTGATATATATTCAAATCTTTATAAAAATCTTTTGTTATTATTTCTTCCACAAACTGATGTGATATTTCAAATCCACTATGATCATATGTTTGAGCTTCCTTAACATCTCCTTTTAAATATTCAATAGCATTAGGAAGATTAAATGCAGGTGCCCATAAACACATTTTTTTTATTTGATGAGGATATATCTTAGCCAATTCACTTGCTATGACTCCTCCCATTGAATGTCCAAGTAAATAAACTTCTTTTGTTGAAGTTAAACTCAGTACCTCTTTTAGAATAATGATTGCAGATAAAAGTTCATCATCAAAAGTCATATCTTTAAAATTGAGATCTGATTCTCCACTCCCTAGAAAATCCATACGAATTGTTCCTATTCCACTTTTTTCTAATAATCGAGATATTTGTGTGTACGAAAACTTTGTACCTGTATTACACCCTGTAAAACCATGAAAGATAATACATACAGGAAAACTTTCTAAACAAGGTTTATGGAAAAAACCTCTCATTATGCCTTTTGATGTTGGTATCTCATAATATTGTTGCATAATTTTCCTCCTAAAGATATTTCTTTATTGCTTGTGAATAATGAAGATATCCTTCATCATTAATATGTAAACCATCTTGATAATAACTTTCTATAGGTTCTCCTTTTTTATTACACAATGCTGGATAAACATTAATGAAAGATACATATTTATAAGGAATAATATGTTTATATTCTTTAAAGATCATTTTTAATATATCATTACTTCTTATCCCTTTTTTCATGGCTTTATAACCATGAATTTTTTCTAAACAAGGAATACAACTCACTAAATAAATTTTACATTCTGGTAAATTATAATGAATAATCTCAATCATTTCTTTCACATTTAATGCAATATCTCTTGGACTTGCCATAATAGTATCTCCTAAATCATTCGTTCCAATCATTAAAAAAACTTGCTTTGGCTCATATTTTAATACCCCTTCATCTATAAAATGTAATAAAATATCCGATGTTATTCCTGCAATTCCACAGTTATATTTAAGTGGAATACAATCCATATATTTTTCTAAATCAAAATATTGAGTTAAAGAATCTCCATAAAAAACTGTTCCACCTTTAACACTATATTTTTGTTGTTGAATAATTTCTAACATTCTTTCTAATACATATTCTCTTAATTGATAACGATTTGTATCATATTTCATACTTTCTCTCATTATAAAACCTCCTTTAAATAAATATAACCTGTACACAAATCATATAAATTATAGTTCCTACAAAAATAGATAATAATGTATTTCTTTTATATAAATATATAAGAATAACACTAAAAACTCCTATGATTTCGCATATTCCATGATTTCCTGTTAATAAAGAAATATCTTTTAAACAATAAACTACAAGCATAGCCATAATTGCATATGGAAGAACTTCTCCTAAATATTCAATAAAAGAATTACTTTTATCTTTAAAAACAATGATTCTACTATGCAAAAGTTATTATCCTTACCCCCTAACTTAATCCATTGTTTTCACGAACTGGAAGAAGTGAATCATGCCGACTGGTTT
>OFGE01000699.1_pt1 | contig 35219 bp, 36 predicted proteins | sample 1521681 | NCBI WGS metagenome assembly OFGE01 (sample SAMEA3504093, study PRJEB24116) | mouse gut metagenome | biome: mouse gut; feature: mouse-associated habitat; material: faeces | place: Denmark | collected 2011
AATTTTTTGTACAGAAAAGGAGCTGCGCACTAATTATTTAGTGCGACAGCCCCTTATAAGTTCCTACTGCCGGACGGCGGATAGGACGTCTTTTGGGATGGTAAATTCGACGCATCCCATGTACATCGGCGCTACGTCGCCTTCGTTAAAACAGATCACAACTTCTTCGTTTTCGTTCAGGTAAAATTGCGTTTCCTCTGTGATCGCTTCAAAATTCCATTCGGGTACATCATCGTACTCTACCCAGTAAAAGATATTTTCGTCCTTTGCCATTTGATCCTTCATCTGCCGTTTGATCTCTTCGCTGATGAGAGTGATATAGTCGCTGTCTTTGGTAAACAGGTCTTTTAGCTGCAGGCGTTCCCCGGTTTCCAGATGAATGGTGTAAAAATAATTCCATTCCGCGCCGCTTCCTGCGCCCTGATAGCAGTTTAGTTTTAAAGTAAAATACTGTTCGGTTGTGGCAATCACTTCAGAAGACACCTGCATGGACTGGCGCCCGTCTGGATCTAGGTTTTCTTTGAACTCCCGGATCAGCTGATCTGTAATGGATTGGATTTCCCGGTTGATCTCGTCTGCCGTTTTTTGGACTTTTTGTTTGGCAGGACTGTCCGTTTGCGCCTGCTTCTCATCTTCTTTCGGAATCTGCGGAACAATTTCGGGGACTCGGATATCGGCGTTGTTTCGGCTGCTTTCATATTGATAATCGCGGAATGTGACAATTTCCACCCATTGGGCAAGGATCGGGATACGGCTCATTGCGTATGCGACGCTTCCGGATGTATTGGGAAGTATGGTAAGTATTACGGCAGCTGCAGCCGCAGCCGCCGCGAGATTGCGGAGCGGATGACGGGTTTCTTTTTTTGCAGATTCGATTTGTTTTTTCATGTCGTTTACCTGCTCGTTCGACATCGTGTGCGTGTGATAGTCCTGTTTCAAGGCGTGAAAGATTTTTTCTTGTCTGCTCATGATTTACCTCCTGTTATGAAAACTGTTCGGCAGTGTTGTGTGTGTGTTTGTCGTCATAGATCCATTCTTCTTCCAGGGACAGACGGAGTTTTTTCAGACTGCGGTATAGTCGGCTTTTGACGGTATTGACGTTTAATTCGAGGATCCCGGCGATTTCATCCAGTTTGAGATCTTCAAAATATTTCAGTTCTACGATCATACGGTCTTCGTCGTCTAACGATGCAAGCGCCCGTTTTAAGTCAATATCCTCATAAGAATCTTCCGTCTGCGTTTCCGCTGCCGAATCTAACGATTCGTGTTTTTGCTGTTTATGAAACGTAAAAATTTCATTTATGACGATGCGGTACAGCCATGTGGCGGCGTAAGCTTCCTGTTTTAAGCCGGCGCAGTTTTTGATTGCCTTGTAAGCGGCATTCTGGACAATGTCTCCCGCGTCTGCGTCGTTGCGGACATAGCTGTATGCAAGCCGGTAATATTGGTTATAGTTGGTAAGCAGCAGGCGTTCAACGGTCTTTGCTTTTGTTTTTTTCCATGGTAAAAGTCCCACGTGTTTCTCCTCCTTATATTTGTTGTTCTATAGATTAGACAAAAACGAGCGGGAAAAAGTTTCAGTCAGAAAAAATTTTTTTGAAAGATTTCTTCAGGAAGGCAATTCTGCCGCAGGCAGAATTTTTGGCGTCAGGGCAACAGAAAACGGCAGGGCTTTTGACCCTGCCGTTTGAAATTTGTGAATTGCCTATTTATTGCTTCTGCGCCAGATGTTTAATTTCTCTGCGTCTTTGATCAGTTCATCGCGGAAATCCGGATGTGCGATGGAAATTAAAGCTTCCGCACGCTGCCATGCGGACATGCCTTTTAAGTTTACCTTGCCGTATTCTGTTACGACATAGTGCGTATTGGCACGGGTATCCGTTACGATGGAACCAGGAGACAGCGTCGGCACGATGCGGGATTTTAACTGTCCGTCTTTTGTGCGGAAAGAGGAAGAACAGCAGATAAAGCTTTTTCCGCCGTTGGAAAGGTAAGCGCCGAGCACGAAGTCAAGCTGTCCGCCTGCGCCGCTGATATGTTTTGTTCCGGCGGATTCTGCGTTGATCTGTCCGAATAAATCCAGGTCCACGGCATTATTAATGGAAATAAAATGATCCAGGGCGGATATGGAACGGATATCGTTTGTATAGCTTACGGGAGCGCTTAGTAGTTCCGGGTTGTCGTCGATATAATCGTACATTTTCTTGGTTCCGCAGCCAAAAGCAAACGCCTGGCGGAAACGGTCGATATTTTTCCTGGAACCGTTGATCTTTCCGGCTTTTGCGATATCAACGAATGCGTCTACATACATTTCCGTATGCACGCCGAGGTCTTTTAAATCGGATTCCGCAATCATGGAACCCACGGTATTGGGCATGCCTCCGATGCCAAGCTGCAGGCAGGCCCCGTTTGGAATTTCTTCTACGATCAATTTAGCGACGGCGATATCTACGTCGGTAGGAGCTCCGCCTGCGCCCATTTCTGCAATCGGCGGGTTTTCTCCTTCTACAATATAATCTACCTGAGAAATATGGATGCCGTTTTCAAAACCGCCCAGACAGCGCGGCATATTTTCATTCACTTCTACAATAACCTTTCCGGCGGTTTCGCACACTGCCATCATATGGGAGGCGTTCGGACCGAAATTGAAATAGCCGTGTTTGTCCATCGGCGTTACCTGGAACATGGCAACATCGTCCGGAACAATGGAGTCGCGGTAGTAACGGGGCAGTTCGGAGTAGCGGATCGGCGCATAATAGGCGCAGCCACGGGAGATTAATTTACGCTCGATACCGGACATATGCCAGGAATTCCATGTAAAATGGTCTCCGGCGTCTTCCCGTTCAAATACGGCGGGCGTTTTTAAAAGGATGCCGCCGCGTAAATTGACATTGGTTAATTCATCCGTTCGTTTTGCAAGCGCTTTGTCTAATGCGTCTACAGTGGCGTTGCACCAGCCGTAGTCCACCCAATCGCCGGATTTGATCGTTTTTACTGCCTCGTCTGCCGAGACGAGTTTTTGTGCATATTCTTTTGAATAGTCCATAATTACCTCCTGTGAAATGTATTTGCTTTTTGCATTCTGTGCGCTTTCATAAAGCCGCCTCGGAAGGGATTTCCGATATAGCGCGCATGTAAAAGCGCTCTCTGAAAAATATAGTACCATGACGGAAAGGAAAAAACAAGGGAGCGAATATGCTCAAATAAATTGACTTTTCCGTCTGCCGCCGCTAAAATGAATCTGACTTAAATATATGGGAGAGGTTTTCCGGAAAAGTCACAGATCAGACGCGTGAAAAAATTTGAAAAATATGGTATAAAAAGAAAAATTCCTCATAGAATTATATAATTGAAAGTTATTGCATATCTTATTGTAATGAAATAATTCTGGGAGGAAAACTATGCAGTATAAGAAGAGAATCCAGGGAGCGCTGTCAGTTGTTTTGGTTCTGGCGGTATGCCTCGTGACACAGTACAGGCTTCAGGCAGAAAATGCCGATACGTTTATTTCGCCGGAGTGTGTGGCTTACTGTGAGGAAATCGGCGCCCGCTACGGAATCTGTCCGGAACTTTTAGAAGCGATTATGGAGTCGGAATCTTCCGGCAATCCAAGGGCGCAGAACGGAAATTGCAAAGGCCTTATGCAGATTAACGTAATATACCATAAGAATCGGATGAATATGCTCGGCGTGTCGGATATCTTTGATGAAAAGGGAAATATTCTTCTGGCGGCAGACTATTTGGCGGAATTGTTCCGGGAATACGGCGATGTGGGAACGGTACTCATGCTGTACAACGGCAGCAGGGACGCGATAGAACGCGGTATAAGAGCGGATTATACCGAATATGCGCAGAATATTATGAAACGGTCCGAACAGTTGGAACGGCTGCATCAAAAGTAGCGCGTTCAATTCAGGACACAGGCATTTTACGCTATGGATAACATGTTTGATAAAATACGGAGGGAATATGAACAGAACACCTTATGAAGCGGGGGGATTTGCTTTTCCGGATGAGAAAATGATGGAAAAGGCAGTAAAAGAAGGGGAAGGCATACGCTACATCCAAAACAGCGCGGATATGAAAGATACCCGGATGGTTTTTGATGTGTATTGCCAGATGGTGAAACAGCGGTTGTTTGAGACGCCGGTGGGTTATGTGTATCTGCACGGGCTGCAGGAAAAGTTAAAGGAGGATCCTTTGATTTACAATCAGGATATTCCTGCGATACCCGTGGCAGCATACGAGACGCGGACGAAACAGACCGGTCAGGCAGGCGAACGGAGAAAAAGTGCCGGCGGGCAAAAGAGCACGGAAAACCGTCAGAAAAAAGTAAAGAACATCGATTACAAGCCGTGGTTTAAAGCCAGCGTCTCGGTCAGCATCATCCTCCTTTTGATTGTGATCGGGATGTTTGCGGTAACGGCGACAAGCGGAAATATCAATATCGTTAACTATGAAAATGCATTGATCGAAAAATACGAGAACTGGGAGACGAAATTAAAAGAAAAGGAAGAAAAACTGCGTGAACGGGAACAATCTTTGCGTTCGGAAGCAGCCGAAACGGGAAATTTTGACTGATACTTCATATATTTTTCATAAATCCCTGTTAAGATAAAAGAAAAGAAACGAGGCACAGATACATGGATAAAGTAAAAATACTGGTAGTAGACGACGAGAGCAGGATGCGCAAGCTTGTCAGGGATTTTCTGATCCGTGACAATTTTGATGTGCTTGAAGCAGCAGACGGAGAAGAAGCGCTGGACATTTTTTACCGTGACAAGGAAATCTCCCTGATCATTTTAGACATCATGATGCCAAAGATCAACGGCTGGGACGTCTGCAGGGAGATCCGCGAGACTTCTAAGATCCCGATCATTATGCTGACGGCAAAAGGAGAAGAGACGGATGAGCTGCAGGGATTTGATTTGGGGGTAGACGAATATATCGCAAAGCCGTTCAGTCCCAAAATCTTAGTGGCGCGCGTACAGGCGATTCTGCGCCGGTCCAATAAAATTGCAGACGAAGAGACGGTACAGGCGGGAACTATCCGGATGGACAAAGCCGCGCATTTAGTTACCGTCGGTACGGAGCGGGTAGAATTAAGCTATAAAGAATTTGAGCTGCTCGCTTATTTTATTGAAAATCAGGGGATTGCGCTTTCCAGGGAAAAAATACTCAATCACGTCTGGAATTACGATTATTTCGGCGATGCGAGGACAATCGATACGCATGTAAAAAAACTTCGGAACAAACTGGGGAAATCCGGGGAATATATTAAGACGATCTGGGGCATGGGCTATAAATTTGAAGTGAACGGATAAAGCGGATGGATGTGCAAAGGCAGCATCTTGACAAGGCGGTATGGAGCCGGCTGTTTGTGAAACGGATGGATCACAAATGCCGGCTCTGTCTGTATAAGTCAAATTCCTGTTTTCAGGCTTTTTCACAGAGCGTTAATTCACGAAAAAGACATGGACTTTTAGAGGCGGGAGAGTTAAAATATCCGTTAGGAAACTATGGATGATACATGCGAGGTGAGCGGCTGATTTGAGAAAGAGAAAGAATGCACAGGTAAGACATTCCCTTACGCTTCAGTATACAGGCACGATTCTTGCGCTTGTGGCAGGGGCGGTCTTACTCTGCTGGTTTTTAAATACAACCTTTTTGGAATATTACTATACGTACAATAAACAAAACGCTATGCTGGAAGGATACTCCGTCATCAATGAAGAAAGCAGGGAAGGGACGCTTGCGACATCGGGGTTTGACGTTGGATTTGAAAATATATGCGCAAACGGCAATATCGCCATTTTGATTATCAGTGCGGACGGTTCCATTATCCGGGCGTCCGTCAATGATACGAGGGCGTTGAAAAACCAGTTTATGGACGCAATTTTTGGAGACCCGTCCGAGACCTCCACGGAGCTTTTGGAAAAGACAAACAGTTATGTGCTGGAAAAACAGGTGGATTCCAGATTAAATTCCGAATATCTTGTGCTTTGGGGAACGCTTTCGGACGGAAATCTGATTTTGATGCGGACCGCGCTGGAAAGCATTCGCGAGAGCGCGTGGATTTCCAACCGCTTTCTTGCATATGCCGGAATGCTTGCCATAGTGTTAAGCACCCTGATCAGTATTGCTGCATCCAGAAAGATTGTGCGTCCGATTCTTGCCCTGACGGAGATTTCCGGAAGAATGACCGACCTGGATTTTAATGCCAAATATCAGGGGAAGGGCAAAAACGAGATCGACCTTTTGGGAGAACATATCAATCAGTTGTCCGAAACGCTGGAGCAGACGATTTCGGAATTAAAAAGCGCCAATAACGAACTTCAGATCGATATTGAAAAGAAGAATCAAATCGACGAGATGCGCAAGGAATTTCTCTCCAATGTGTCACATGAACTGAAAACGCCGCTTGCGCTGATTCAGGGATATGCGGAAGGACTGCAGGAGTGCATCCATGACGATGAAGAGAGCCGGGATTTTTACTGTGAAGTGATCATGGATGAAGCGGATAAAATGAACCGGATGGTGAAAAAACTGCTGACGTTAAACCAATTGGAATTCGGCAACGATATGGTTGTGATGGAGCGGTTTGATGTGACAGAATTAATCCGGGGCGTGATTCAGTCGTCTTCGATCCTGTTAAAGCAAAACGGGATCAGTCTTTCTTTTCATACGGATCTGCCGATGTATGTATGGGCGGATGAATTTAAGGTAGAAGAAGTGATGACGAACTATTTAAGCAATGCGATTCATCACGCAAAGGATCCGAAGCGTATCGATATCAAATATACCCAGATGGAAGATTATGTCAGGATCAGCGTTTTTAATACCGGAGAGCCGATTCCTGCGGAAGATCTGGACCGGGTGTGGATTAAGTTTTATAAAGTGGATAAGGCAAGGACGAGAGAATATGGAGGCAGCGGAATCGGTCTTTCCATCGTAAAAGCAATTATGGATTCATTTCATCGGGAGTGCGGCGTAGTCAATCATGCCGACGGTGTGGAATTTTGGTTTGAATTGGATACAAAAAGTAATTAGGAGTTGCTCAATCTTATAAAAAATGTTACACTAAACACGATATAGAAATTTTTATGCAGTGGAGGCACGGGATGAAGAGCTCAAAGATAAAAATGACCGCAGTTTTTCTGGTGGCGGCTTTAATGTTTGCCGGATGCGGAGAAGCGCTGTATGAACTGACGCCGGAAGAACAGGCTGCCGTCGTAAGTTATGCGTCTCATGTGGTGGCAAAGTACAATTCTTATCAGAAAGACGGAGAAGTATTTGTGCAGCAAGAGGTGCTGGACGGAGAGGAAGAGACGGAGGAGGGTGCAGATACGCAGGCGCCTGAGACCGATACGCAGGAGTCGGATACGCAGCAGGAGACAAAGCCGGATGCAGAACGTCCGCAGGAAGCGCAGGAGGATGCGTCGGATACGGTTGCGCTTGAGACGGCTTTGAACCTCGGGGAGATTTCGGCGGATTACACAGGATGCAGCCTGTGTACTACATATGAAAAGTCCGATGTGTATGCCGTAGACGCAGAACCGGGACAGCAGCTTCTTGTACTGAATTTGAGTTTGAAAAACCAGTCGGATCAAGATATTGCATTGGATATACTGAAAATGGCGCCTGTTATTTCGGCGGAGCTCAATGAGTCGAAGACCGTTCCGGCGCAGATGACGATTCTTCCCAATGATCTGTCTACCTATCAGGGCAGTATTTCGGCGGGCAAATCAGCGGAACTGGTTCTTTTGTTTCAGGTTCCTCAGGATATACAGGAGGTTTCGGCGGTACAGTTGAAAATTACGATAGGCCAAAGTCAATATAAGGTGAATTTATAAAAAGCCATATACAACGAACTAATTTGTGTTATAATAAAAAATAAAAAAGAACGAGACTTATAAACGATCTGCAAAAGCAAAACAGACAGCAAAATATAAATTGCATGCCGGGAGGGAAAGATTTATGGATACAAATATTTTATTGGAAAGCGGAACAAACGAACTTGAGATTCTGGAATTTACATTGGGGCATCATCGCTACGGGATCAATGTGGCAAAGATCCGCGAGATCTTATCGTATCAGCCGATTACGCCGATACCGCATGCGAATCCCTGTGTGGAAGGTATCTTTATGCCGCGTGATGTAATGATTACCGTCATCAACTTAAAACGCTGCATCGGCGTTCCGGAAGATGAAAAAGAAGGATTGTTTATCATTACTAATTTCAATAAATTGAACATTGCGTTCCATGTAGATGAAGTGATCGGAATCCACAGGGTTTCTTGGGAAGATATTATCAAGCCGGATTCCACGATCAATTCCGACGACGGCGGCGTATCGACCGGGGTGGTTAAACTGGATAATAATCTGGTGGTTATTCTGGATTTTGAACGGATCGTAACGGATATCAGTCCGGAGACAGGTCTTAAGATCTCAGATCTTGACGATTATAAGTCAAAGGACAGAAGTGATTGTCCGATTTTGATTGCAGAAGATTCGCCGTTATTGAGTAAGCTGATTACGGATTGTCTCAAAAAAGCCGGTTACTCCAAACAGATCGTCACTGCAAACGGGCAGGAAGCATGGGAAAAAATCTGTGAATACAAACGAAAAGGTACGCTTGATTATATGGTGCGCTGTATCATTACTGATATCGAAATGCCTCTGATGGATGGGCATCGTCTTACCAAGCTGGTGAAAAGCGATGACGAGATCAAACGAATTCCGCTGATTATTTTCTCGTCGCTTGTTAACGATGAAATGCGTCGAAAAGGAGAACAGCTTGGAGCGGATGCACAGTTGACGAAACCGGAGATTGGAAAGCTGGTAGAAACGATTGATAGCTTGATCGATTCTTAAGCCGGAGCATAACAATAGCTGAGGGATGTGATGCATGGTCACATCCCTTCCTAAGTTTAAATACAGGAGGTACCTTGCAGTGAGTAGGACAGAAGAATATCTTGATTCGTTGCTCAACACCGTTTCTCCCGAGAGGAAAGCGGAAACAGATAAAAAGAGACGGAGAACCAGCGCGGATTTTATCAGGGATTTTGAAGAAGAACTGGATGATACGGATATCGAAGACGTGATTTCTGAATTTGAAGGAGAACCGGAATCTTTAGAGTCTTTTGAACAATCCGGGGACAGTTTTTTTAATGAACTGGAGGGAATTGTCAATACGGCAAAAGAATCGTCTGCCGGTTCAAAACCGCAGGAGAGTGAAGAACCGGAACTTGAAGTGAATACGCTCGGAGATGATTCCTGGACGGAAGCGCCCAAAAGCGATACCGATGAGAATCCTGCGCCCAAAAGCGAAGTATCGGAAGACGAGCAGGAATTGATGGATGTACTTTCACATACTCCTTCCGAAGAAGAGATCTCAAACCTGGCGGGAGTTGGAGAGTCCATACAGGAGGACACCGAAGGATCGGAAGAGGCGGAAGCAGAGGATTTTAACGAAACGGACAAGAAAGCCGGTAAAAAGAAAAAAGAAAAAAAAGGCAGAAAAGAAAAGAAAGAGAAGCAGGGCTTTTTTGCTAAACTTTCTACGGTGTTATTCGGAACAGACGATGACGAGACGTTAGAGGAAGGGAAATCGTCCGATGCCGGAGACGGTCAGAAAGAAGCAGAGAAAGAAGTTCCCAAGAAAAAAGAAAAGAAGAAAAAAGAAAAAAAACCGAAAGAAAAAAAGGCAAAAGAGAAAAAACCAAAGGAGAAGAAACCCAAGAAAGAAAAAAAGGAAAAGAAACCGAAAGAAGTCGATTTATCTCCTCCGCTTCCTAAGGTTCCGGTTATCCTGATTTTTATCATGTGTCTTTCCGTAATGATTTTTGTAGTGCTCTCTTCCAATCTGCTCGGGTATTCCATGAGTATAAACGAATCGAAGAAGTTATATGCCGCCGGCGATTATGTGGGAGCTTATGAGAAGATTGCAGGGCTGGAGCCAAAAGAAGGGGATGCAGAATTTGCGGAAAAGATATTTTTACTGGCACAGATTCAGGAGAAAGTAACCAACGGAGACGGCCTGTACCGATCAAAAAAATATGAGATGGCATTGGATTCTTATATCTGCGCATTGGGACGGTATGACGCCAATTATCAGAAAGCAACAGACGATTCTCTCAAACAGGAACTGGATCGTCTGGCAGAAAAGATCACAAAGCAGCTGAATGATGTATTTGGCGTACATGCAAAGACGGCAAGGGAAATTTATGGGTTAAGCGATCGTGCGGAATATACACAGAGAGTGTATGCGATTGTAAAAACATTGGGATTTACAGAATAGGGCAGAGATATGATTGCAATATTGGATTATGATGCAGGAAATTTAAAAAGCGTGGAAAAGGCTCTGACGCATTTGGGAGAAGAGAGCATAATAACAAGAGACCGCCGGGAAGTGGAACGAGCGGATAAGCTCATTCTGCCGGGCGTGGGTTCTTTTGGAGCGGCAATGGAACAGCTTCGGAAATATGAGATACATAAATTGTTGGAGGAAGCGAAAGAAGAGGGCAAACCGATCCTTGGAATCTGTCTGGGACTGCAGCTTTTGTTTGACGGAAGCGAAGAATGTTCCGGCATCGAGGGACTGCACCTTCTAAAGGGAAGCATCCTTCGGATTCCGGATGCCGGGGGATTGAAAGTTCCGCATGTCGGATGGAATTCGCTACAGCTCAAAGGCGCCGGCAGATTGTTTGAAGGATTTGGGGAAGAGCCTTATGTCTATTTTGTACATTCCTATTATTTAAAGGCTGAAGACGAGGCCATTGTAAAAGCATGTACGCAGTACGGCGTAGAGATTCATGCGTCCGTCGAGCAGGGAAACCTCTTTGCCTGTCAGTTTCATCCGGAAAAGAGCAGCGCCGCAGGGCTTGCCATGTTAAGAAATTTTGCCCGGATTTGAGGGAGGAGTATGTCATGTTTACAAAAAGGATTATTCCCTGCCTGGATGTGAATGGGGGCAGGGTCGTCAAAGGCGTAAATTTTGTGAATTTAAGAGACGCCGGAGATCCGATAGAAATTGCCGCCGCGTATGACCGTGCGGGAGCGGATGAAGTCGTATTTTTGGATATCACAGCGTCTTCGGATCAGCGTAAGACGGTGGTGGATATGGTTCGCCGGGTAGCGGAGCGGGTATTTATCCCTTTTACGGTCGGAGGGGGAATCCGTACGGTAGAAGATTTTAAAATACTGCTTCGGGAAGGCGCAGATAAGATTTCCGTCAATTCGTCCGCGATCGAACGGCCCACGCTGATTTCGGAAGCGGCAGATAAATTCGGCAGCCAGTGCGTAGTCGTTGCCATAGACGCAAGGCGCAGCAAGGACCGTTCGGGATTTCATGTGTTTAAAAACGGCGGCAGAATCGATGTGGGAATGGACGCGGTAGAATGGGCGATGGAAGCGGATCGGCTGGGCGCCGGAGAAATCCTTTTGACCAGCATGGACTGCGACGGTACGAAAGCGGGATATGATATCGAGCTTACCAGAACGATTGCAGAAAACGTATCGATTCCGGTGATTGCTTCCGGCGGCGCGGGCACAAAGGAGCATTTCTATGATGCGCTGACAGAAGGCGGCGCGGACGCCGCTCTGGCGGCGTCTTTGTTTCATTATAAAGAACTGGGGATTCGGGAGTTAAAAGATTATCTTGCGGACAGGGGCGTATCCGTGAGAAGATAGGCAGGGGACACCAAGGAGGAAGGTACGATGGGAATGATTACAAACGACTGGCTGGGCGCAGTTTCGGACGAATTTGCAAAGCCTTATTACCGGGAATTATACACGTTTATCAAGGAGGAATACGGCAGAGTCACCGTATATCCGCCGGCGGACGATATCTTCAACGCCTTTCATTTTACTCCGCTTGGCAAAGTGAAAGTGCTTTTACTCGGGCAGGATCCCTATCACAATGTGAATCAGGCGCATGGGCTTAGTTTTTCTGTTCTGCCCAGCCAGAAAGAAATTCCGCCGTCCCTTCAGAACATTTATCAGGAGCTGCATGACGATCTTGGCTGCTATGTTCCCGACAACGGATATCTTAAGAAATGGGCAGATCAGGGCGTTCTGCTTTTGAATACGGTGTTGACCGTCCGTGCGCATCAGGCAAATTCCCATCAGAAAAAAGGCTGGGAATTGTTTACCGATGCAGTCATTGAGGCGGTAAATGCACAGGATCGGCCGATCGTCTATCTGCTGTGGGGCAGACCTGCGCAGAGCAAAATACCTATGCTGAACAACCCAAAGCATCTGATTTTAAAAGCGCCGCATCCAAGTCCTCTTTCGGCGTATCGGGGATTTTTCGGCTGTAAACATTTCAGTCAGGCAAACGCATTTTTGCAGGAGCATGGCATAGAACCCATCGACTGGCAGATTGAGAATCTTGCAGATGCATAAATTCAGAAAAACCGTATATAACTAAAGTATCTATACAGGATACTCTGACAGAAGAAGGTTTTCTGAAATGTATTATAGGATCTGTGAACAAGGACTGGTGGAAACAGACCGCCGCTGTTGGGAAGAACAGACCGGCGCAATCGGAATATTTGATGAAGAAGAATGGAGCAGGGAGCTGAATCTGCAGGAAGAATTTTCTCTTGACCGCAAAGAGGAACATACTTTTTTCTGCAGATTTAAAATTTATGCCTCCTATTTATTCGGCGTATTTTATATTCCGGTCAAAAAGAAAGAGCGAAAACATGACCGGTTTGCGGTTTATATATTAAAAGACAGACTGATCTTTATTGAGGAAGATTCGTTTGTCAAGGATTTGATCCACACAATCCGGGGAAGGATCCGCCAGGAAGATTATACGATGGAATTGTTTTTGGATGATTTTTTTATGGCGATGGTAGAAGAGGATATATTATATCTGGCGGTTCTGGAACGTGAAATTGCAGATATGGAAGAGCGTGTGCTGCAGGGAGAAACCGATTATTTTCATTACCGGATGCTGGGAATCAAAAAAGAGATTTCACGTCTTTACTGTTATTACTGCCAATTGATGGATGCGGCAAAGATTCTTTCCGGAAAAATGAATACCTGCGGTGATTTTTCGGAACGGATCGACCGGTTAAAACAGGAAGCGCAGTCTCTGCGGGAATACGCCATGCAGGTGCAGGACGTCTATCAGTCGGAAATTTCCATTCATCAAAATAATATCATGAAGCTTTTGACCGTCGTTACGACGATTTTTCTTCCTCTGACGCTGATCGCAGGCTGGTATGGGATGAATTTTTATAATATGCCGGAATTGGGCTGGAAATATGGTTATCCGGTGGTTTCGGGACTGAGTGTGCTCATTATCATAGGCAGTCTCTGGTATTTTAAGAAAAAGAAATTTTTATAGATGAAAGAGGCTTTTAGTTTGGACAAAAAGAAAGAAAAAGCCGGCCAGGCAAACCGAAAAGAACAGAAACAAAGAGCAAAGCTGGAACGCAGGCGGGAAAAGCGCCTTTACAAAGAAGCGTTGAAAAAGGAGCATCGTTACGGTACGAATACGGTGCTTGGATGGGATAAGTTGGACAATACGGCGCATCTTTTTCCGGTAATCGCCGGCGAGAGTATGAGCAATGTGTACCGGATTTTTGTCACTTTAAACGAAGAGATTGACAAACAGCTGCTGCAGCGGGCGCTTACCGCCGTGCTTCCGAAATTTGACGGATTTAATGTAAGGCTCAGGCAGGGGGTATTCTGGTATTATTTTGAAGAAAACGGGAAACCCGCGCCGTATGTACGAAAAGAAAGTACATATCCATGCCGTTATATCGTGCAGAACCGAAACCGGAGTTATCTGTTTCGCGTGTCTTATTACAAAAACCGGATTAATCTGGAAGTTTTTCACGTGCTGACCGACGGCATGGGAGGGATCAATTTTTTGAAAGAGCTGACATATCAGTATCTGCGTATGGCGCATCCGAAACTGGGCGAAGAAGTGGGGGATACGCTGTCGGTAGATACTTCTTTAAACCGGGAGGACAGCTTTTTAAAAAATTATAAAAAGAGCCATACCAAAGGATATCGGACGGAACGCGCCTTTTTGTTAAAAGGAGAAAAGCTAAAGCCGGGTGAATTCGGCGTGATCCACGGGACAATGAGCGTTGCCGCATTAAAGGAAGCGGCGCACAGATATGAGGTCAGTATCAACGAATATCTCGTCGCGGCATTTTTATACGGCATATATATCGAATACTTACATGGAACGATAGGAAAACGTCCGATCCGTGCGGCAGTTCCCGTAAATTTGCGCCCGTTTTTTCATTCGGTTACGACGAAAAATTTTTTTGCGATGGTATCGGCAGAATTTCTTCCGGAAAAAGAAAACTATACGTTTGAAGAAGTTCTGCATATCACAAGCGAAAGCCTGCGCGCACAGATCAATAAAGAACATCTGGAAAATCTGTTTTCCTATAATGTTTCCAATGAAAAAAATCTGATTGCGCGCGCAGTTCCCCTGTTTTTGAAGAATATGGCAATTCGTTATGTCTATACAAAATCTGCACTGGCGAATACCACGACGGTGACAAATATCGGAAACATCAGCGTTTTAGATGCGTACCGCCCCTATATTCAAATGTTCGGAGCATTTCTTGCGATGTCAAAAGGGCAGCCGTTAAAAGGAACTATCTGTTCTTACGGTGACCGGTTGATGTTTACGTTTAGTTCCGTACTTGCGGATACGTCCGTGCAGCGGGCGTTTTTCTGCAGATTATCGGAAGACGGGATCGACGTTTCTGTTGAAAGCAACGGGGTGTATTATGAGTAAGCAGTTAGTTTTCGCTGCAGAATTCGACGGTTTTTCCTTCCAGAATCCTGTTCGTCGTCCGAACGGCGCACATTTTTCCGCACATGGAGCAGGTGTGGCGGTCGGAAGGGGGAGTCGTTTCATAATATGTTTTTGCTTTTTCCCCGTCGATGGCGATTTGGAACATGTTCTCCCAGTCTACATTGCGGCGTGCGTCTGACATCCGGTTGTCCCAGTCTCTTGCATTTGGGATTCCTTTTGCAATGTCTGCGGCATGGGCCGCGATCTTGGATGCAATGACGCCTTCTCTGACATCGTTTACATCCGGCAGGCGCAGATGCTCCGCGGGCGTCACATAACAGAGGAAATCGGCACCATACGATGCTGCAACGGCACCGCCGATTGCAGAAGTGATGTGGTCATAGCCCGGCGCAACATCGGTGACGATGGGACCGAGGACATAAAACGGAGCATTATGACAGAGACGCTTCTGCAGTTTCATATTTGCTTCGATTTCGTGCAATGCCATATGCCCGGGACCCTCGACTATGACCTGGACGTCTTTTTCCCATGCGCGTTTGGTCAGCGCGCCAAGTTCGATCAGCTCGCCGATCTGTCCGGCGTCGGTGGCGTCGTCAATACAGCCAGGTCGAAGCGCGTCTCCAAGGCTTATGGTAACATCATATTCCCGGAGGATATCGAGAACTTTGTCGTAATGTTCATAGAAGGGATTTTCGTTTCCGGTCATCCTCATCCACGCAAAGAGCAGGGAACCGCCTCTGGATACAATGTTCGTTCTGCGTTTTTCACGCAGAAACGTTTCTACGGCACGCCGGTTGATGCCGGCATGTATCGTCATAAAATCGACGCCTTCTTCGGCATGCGCGCGGATCACACGGAGAAAATCATCGGCGGTAATTTCTGAGAGATCTTTATCCAGATACCCGATCGCGTCATACATCGGAACCGTTCCGATCATAGCAGAAGATGTTTCGATCAACGCCTTGCGGAACGTACCCGTTTTTCCGTAATTGCTCAGATCCATAATCGCTTCGGCACCGAATCGGACCGCAAGGAGCGCCTTCTCCATTTCCATATCATAGTGGCTGCAGTCTCCGGAAATTCCCAGATTGACATTGATCTTTGTGCGAAGTCCCATGCCTACGCCTTCCGGGGAAAGTGCGGTATGATTGACATTGCAGGGAAGAACGACCGATCCTTCGGCGATTCGTTCCCGCAGCCATTCGGGGTCTGTTGCTTCTTTTTTTGCGACTGCCTGCATCTGAGGCGTAAGGATGCCTGATTTTGCTGCTTCCATTTGTGTTTTATAATGTTTCATAGGGATTCCTTTCTTTTTGTTTCGTTGAGTGTAGTGTTGTTTTGTTCCTGTCTGGCATTTACCGCAAACCGACTGTTTAAATCAAACGCATGGTGCAACGGTCCGCTTCCCGCTCCCAGATTGAGCCCAAAAGCAATTGCATGGGTTGTGTAATCTTTTGCTCGTTCGATGGAAGAAGGAAGGTCAAAGCCTTTTGCCAGGTTTGCGGCGATGGCGCTGGATAATGTACATCCTGTGCCGTGGGTATTGGGCTGTTCGATACGTTTTCCCGGAAACCATCGGTACGCGCCGTCTGCGTACAGCAGGTCGTCGGCGGTTTCTTTGTCATGTCCCCCTTTGCATAAGACTGCGCAGCCGTAGGTTTCGTACAGCCATTGCGCACAGCGGATCCGATCTTTTTTACTGCGGACGGAAATGCCGGAAAGCAGTTGTGCTTCGGGAATATTTGGGGTAATCAGTTCGGCAATGGGAAAGAGCCGGTTTTTCAGACAATCTATGGCGTCGTCTCTGATCAGTTTTTTTCCGCTGGAAGCGGCAAGCACGGGATCTGCCACAATATGTTCGGCATGGTATGCACTCAGGCGGTCTGCGGCCGTTTCAATCAGTTCTACGGAAGAGATCATGCCGATTTTAACGGCGTTGGGAACGAGATCTTCAAATACGGCGTCGATCTGCTGTTGGAGGAAGTTTCTGGGGACTTCGAAAGCCGCCGAAATCCCGGTTGTGTTCTGCGCGGTAAGTGCGGTCACGGCGCTTGCGGCATACACGCCGTTTAACGTGAGGGTTTTTATATCTGCCTGAATGCCGGCTCCGCCCGAAGAGTCGCTTCCGGCAATTGTTAAAACGGTTTTCACTGCAGCCTCCTTATGGGGTTCGCCAAAGGCGTTCGTTGGATGCAGCAGAGCCAGCCGCAAGAGCCGCCGCTTTCCGTTTCAATTGTTCGGCCGCCGCTTTTCTGTCATCTGCGGCAAAAATCGCCGATACAACGGCAAATCCGCACATGCCGCAGCCTGCAAGTTCTGTGATGTTGCTCTGTCGGATACCTCCGATTGCCACTACAGGAATCGAAACGGATGCGCAGATTTCCCGGAGTGTTTCTTTGGTAATGCGCAGGGCATTTTCTTTGGTGGACGATGAAAACACCGCGCCCGCGCCCAGATAATCCGCGCCTTGTGCTTCGGCGGCTTTTGCTTGTTCGACGGTTTTGGCAGTCGCGCCGATAATAAAATCTCTGCCGCACTGCCTGCGGATCTCTTCGACAGGGGTATCTCCTGCTCCGACGTGGATACCGTCGGCGCTGCTTTGGAGAGCGACTGTAAGATTGTCGTTGATGATCAGCGGTGCACGGTATGCGCTGCACAGTTTTTTTACCAAAATGGCTTCTTTTAAGAAGGAAGCTTCATCGAGATGCTTTTCCCGCAGCTGGATCATAGTTGCGCCGCCGCTTAGCGCATCCCGGATTTGTTCGTACAGACTCTGTCTGCCCGTGAAGGCCCGGTCTGTTACGGCATATAACAGCAGATGTTCTTTTTTAAATTGCATGGGTTTCCCTGCCTTTCTTTAGTGTGTCAATATAGGCTGCCGCGTCTTCGCAATGCATGAAACCGCTCATGCTGCAGGCGCATTTGGCTCCTGCCCGAAAGACGGAAGCGATATTTGTTTCGTCGATGCCTCCGATGGCATAGACGGGGATCGAAATTTCCTGGCAGACTGCCCGAAGAAAATCAAGACCCCGCCCCGGCGCGCCTTTTTTGCACGCCGTCGGAAAAATATGTCCGGCAGTCAGATAGGTGCAGCCCAGCCGCTGGGCCTCTTTTGCCTCTTCGATCGAGTGGCAGGATGCGCCGAGGATATGGAAAAAACGTTTCTGTTCCTCCGGAATCCGGCGCAGAATCGGCAGCGGCAGATGGATGGCGGGCATATTGAGCAAAACGGCGGCATTGACAAAGCCATGCAGGATGCAGGGCGTATGGTACGCCCGGCAGACGGCAAGCGCCTGTGCGGCAAGTGCCTGGTAGTCCCGTTCGGATAAATCCTTCTCCCGCAGGATCACGGCGGCGGGATGTGCCGCTGCGATATCCGCAATTTTTGCCGTAAAATCTCCGCCGCAGAGCGTACGGTTGGTCACGCAGATGATATCAGACATAGAGATAATCATTTAAGACAGGCTGCAGTCCTTCGTTTGTGACGGCTTCATAGATTTGCTGTAAACTGCGTGCGTCGTCGATCTCAAACTGTGCGTCTCCCTGCGCCGTGTCAGCCTCCTTTCCCGTATATTTGCTTTTATGGTCGCCGATTCCGGTGGAAACTCCCGCAGAAATTTTTGTGGCGGCAATTTTGACGATTCCGTTCCGAAATGCGGCGCTTTCTCTGGAAGATACCGTAATGCCTGCAAACGGAAGAAATATACGATAAGCGCAGATGATCTGGCAAAGTTCTTTCTCTCCCACATCTGCGGGACGGATGGCGGTATTGTGCAGGATCGGACGAAGTCTTGGGCAGGAAAGGGAAAATTCCGCATGCGGATACTTCTTCTGCAGATAGTATACATGCAGCGCGCCTGCAAGGGCGTCTTTGCGGAAGTCGGCAAGACCAAGCAGCGCCGAATGGGCAACGCCCCGCATGCCGCCCATTAACGCCCGCTCCTGAGCATGAAAGCGGTAGGGCCACACACGTTTGTGTCCGAGGAGATGGAGCGTTTCATAAACGTCTGCATCGTAGGTTTCCTGAAATACGGTGACATAGTCTGCCCCGCATGTATGCAGATAGCGGTACTCTTCCGTGTTCAGCGGATAAATTTCAAGCCCTGTCATACGGAAATACTTTCCTGCCAGCTTACAGGCCTCGCCGATATATTCCACATTGCTTGCTGTGCGGCTTTCTCCGGTCAGGATTAATATTTCTTCCATGCCGCTTTCGGCGATGATTTTCATTTCACGTTCGATCTCCTCCAATGACATCTTTTTTCGCCGAATATCCTGATAACAGTTAAATCCGCAGTAAACGCAGTAGTTTTCGCAGTAATTGGCGATATACAGCGGTGTAAACAAATAGACGGTGTTTCCGAAATGCCGTCCGGTCTCTGCTCTGGCACGCTGTGCCATCTGTTCTAAAAAGGGTTCTGCGGCGGGCGAAAGCAGGGCTTTGAAATCTTCCACGGAACAGGTTTCATGTTCCAGCGCCGTAAGGACGTCCTTTTGGGTATAGCGGGAAGCGTCGTAAGCATGCATATGCCCGGTCACCCGGTCACACAGATCGGATGAGATTTCTTCCATGCCCGGCAGGTACTGCATATGGTCGGTCCGTGCAGCACGGTCGGTTTCCAGCCTGTGTTTCCTTTTTTTGGCTTCGTCCGATAAATGTTCGGATTCGACAAAAAAACGATTATCCATACACATCCTCCCCATCGCGTAAAAATCCGGTCAGAGGATCGGAAGAAGACGCGCCCCGGGAGAGGACTCTGCCCAGTCCGGCAAGATAGGCGGCGCGACCCGCTTCGATCGCCTGACGGAATGCCTTAGCCATCAGCGGTAGATTTTGGGCAGTTGCCAGAGCCGTATTTGCCATGATCGCCGCAGCTCCCATTTCCATTGCTTCACAGGCCTGTGAGGGCCTGCCGATGCCGGCGTCTACAATAATCGGAAGGTCGATTTCGTCAATTAGGATCTGGATGAATTCACGGGTGGCAAGCCCTTTATTTGAGCCAATAGGGGATGCCAGCGGCATCACTGCGGCAGCGCCTGCATTAACCAGATCCCTTGCTGTATTTAAATCGGGGTACATATAAGGCATTACAACAAACCCTTCGTTAGCGAGGGTTTCGGTGGCACGGACGGTTTCTGCATTATCTGGCAGCAGATATTTGGAATCGCGCATAATTTCGATTTTGACGAAATCGCCGCAGCCAAGCTCTCTGGCCAGGCGGGCGATGCGTACTGCTTCTGCGGCAGTTCTTGCGCCAGAGGTGTTTGGGAGGAGGGTAACGCCTTTTGGAATGTAGTCTAAGATATTTTCCTGCTCTTTAGTATTTGCCCGGCGTACCGCTAATGTGATGATTTGCGCTTTGGCGTATTGGACAGCTGCTTCAATTAGGCTAAGGGAGTATTTGCCGGATCCTAAGATAAACCTGGAGGTGAATGTGTGTCCGCCAACGGTGAATGTGTCGTTTGTTTGCATGGGTGCTCCTTCTTTCTATGTGAAATATATGGGTGTGGAAATGTGGGCGTTAAGCTTCTGTTTCCCCCGCTAGTATGCGCAGCACCGTATGGGCCTGGTGTGCGGCGCACAGCATGACGCGGGAGGAAAGAAGGCCGGGGGTGTCTGCCACATCGCTTTTTTCATCGCCGCAGAGGTAAAAACGGGGGGTGATTTTGCGTGTCATGATGCAGTTTCCCGAGCCAATGCCTGCCATGCCAGAACCGGCAATGATATACTTATCCGGAAAAAGTTCTAATACGCTATTTACGAGCATGGCTTTTGCCTGCGCGTTATCAAATGCTTCACAGATAATGCTGTCGTGTTCAAGCAGTTCGCCCAAATTCTCTTCTGTCATACGGATGGTATCCGTTTGCAGCTGGATATAAGGGGAAATTGCTTCCAGCGTTTCTTTTAACGCGTCTGTTTTGTACATGCCGATCTGTGCTGCTGCGTATTGCTGGCGGTGCAGGTTGGATAAGTCAACGCGGTCAAAATCTATCAGGTGCAGGTGCCCAACTCCCGCGCGGGCAAGGCAGATGGCTATATTGGAACCAAGACCGCCAAGCCCGCAGACAGCGGCTCGCGCTGAGGAAAATTTCTGCTGCAGCTTTTTTCCATGGCGCTGCTGCTGTGCCTGTAAAAATTCTTCTTGGGTGGGGAATGCTGCAGCCATATCAGCCCCCTCCCACAAAGCTTACGATTTCGAGCGAATCGCCGTCTGTAAGAATTACGGAACCATATTGCGCCTTTGGTACAATTTTACCGTTGCGTTCTATTGCGATGCGTGTGGGGTCATAATCCGTGGCCGATAAATATTCCCGGATGGATTTGCCGGAAACATCTGTGGGCGACCCGTTAATTTTAACCATATTTTATCCTCCTTGAATTTGGGTTTTAGTCAAAAAAAGAAGCTGGCGGTTGGGCAGCTTCTCTGGTAATATGTTTATCTAAGCTCCCTACGTTGGCATGATCCAAATCAGGTAAACGGGTCGAAGGCGCTACCTTCCTCTCAGCCCGTACCGCAGGCTCCCCGGTTGTTTATTGCAGGTACATCATACATCTTTCGCAGGAAAAATGCAAGCTGTAGTTTAGATTAGATAGTTGTTCAAAGTCTATTTGTATAGTATAATTTAGAAAAACATGCAGCTTAGATAATAAAAAAAGGAACAGGAGAAAATAAATGGAATGTGATTACTGTGCGTACAATGCGTATGATGAAGAGGCTGAGGAGTATTTTTGCACCGTCAATCTGGACGAAGACGATATGGCCCGTTTTATGAGTTGTAAATATAAATATTGCCCTTATTTTAAAAATGGGGATGAGTACCAGGTTGTCAGGCACCAGATGTAGCGGGTGTTAATCTATGCCAATCCGGACCCCGCCTGTACGCTCTGATGGCTGGACAATCACAGAAACTGGCTGCGAGCCGCTCCATTCAAATGCGTAAGATTCCCCGGAGGCTTGCCCGATTAGGTTTTTCCAGGACAAATCCAGTTTTACCTGCGGATCGCAAAAACCAGACTGCCCCATCCAGCAGATAACGGCATCTGGATCGACACAAATAGTGCGCTGATCTGTAAGGTTGCTTAAAACAATCGGGTTGCCGTCACAAAGGACCGCAACATAGGCATTGCTTCCGGTTCCGGTCAGGGTAGAAGTGGCAAGCCCTTTTTGAGATATTATACCAGTGCCGATAAAACGGACGCTGTATTTGCAGTCGCCAGTAAAAGCCAGAATATTTTCTGACTCCACAGACACTGTTTCGCCAACGGCAAGCTGGTATATTACAACATGCTGCGAACAGTTTGCATAGTATGTAACAGAATCCCCGTTCATTATGACCTTCATCAAGGGCAGGTTTTCTTTCGTAACGCGGCGCATCAGGGAGCCAAGGGCCGCCTGCATGATGTTGCCCTGCGGGCCAAGCAGCAGCTTTTCAAATTTGTAATTTTTCCCATTTGGGCTTTCCCCTGCAATAAAGGCCCCTGCTTTTGTAAAAAGCACATCGTTGCCCCTGCATGTAACCTTAAGTGTAAGTTCGTTGAGCGTTTCAAATTTTAACATTTTTTCCTCCTAAAAGATACCTTAATCACAGACCTGTACGCCATATAGGCCGCAAAGCCCTGCCAAATCCCTTGCAACGCCGTTGCCCACAGCGTAGAACTTCCATTCCCCATTGTGGCGGTAGACTTCCCCGATCATCATGGAAATTACATTTGTATAGTATTCTGTCATTTTAAAACTGACAAGCTCTGTTTGGTTGTCTTCCTGTAAAATACGGATATATGCATCCTTTAGCATTCCAAAATGAAGCTTGTGGTAAAGCGCTTCATGGATGGTCAATACAAAAACGATTTTGCAGACATCCGGGTTTAGCTTGTTAAAATCAATGCTGATGCATTGACGGCCTTGTGAAGCTGCTTCACAGAAAACAGTGCTTTGATCCGGGCTTTTTTCTTGTCCGTAGAATACAAACCATGAATCCCCGATTACTTTTGCGTTTGCGCCTAATAAAAATGCAGAAACATCCACGTCGCATAGGCTGTTTAGTGAATTCCAGCCAAAACAAGCTTTTATCCTGCGTAGCTGGGAGGATGCTCCTAAAGTAATTTTCTGCCCTTTTTGGGCAGGCTTTAAAAGTGGCGGAATACGCTGGGGTGCGTTTGAAGGCGGAAGGGGCGGAGCCTTTTGTGGAACATTGGGGCTTTCTTTGGAAGGTTTATTTAAAGATAAAAGCGTATCTCGGTTAAGCGGTTGTTGGTATGTCATTTTTGTAGTTATCATGCTGCCTCCTTTTCGCAAATGAAAACTATGGCAGATTGCCAGCCTGCTGTACAGCTATTATAGCAATTTGCATCATTGGTGTAAAGGGGGTTCAGCTGCCGGATAACATAGCCAATTTGCCGCCCTCCCTTACCACATAAAACATAAACTTATTTTACTTTTACAATAACCGTCATGCGTGCCTTCACGCCGTCTTCTTTGGCATAAATATATGCCTTTCCATCTCCTATGGCAGTAATTAACCCATTCTCATCAACGGAAGCAACACTGGTATTTGAGCTGGAATACTCTGGCTTGTTTTTAGAAGACACCTTCGCCTTTGCCTGGTACTGCTTGCCGGCAATAAGCGTAACGCTTTCTTTATCAAAAGACACCTCTGGTTTTTTCACAGTAACCTCACATGTTTTGCTAACGCCGTCTACGGTAGCGGTAATGATTGCGGTGCCGTTTTTGACTGCCGTAACCATACCGTTTTCATCTACGGTAGCAACGCTTTTTTTATTGGATTTCCATTTTGGGGCATGTTTGGATGTGGATGTGGCGGAAAGCTTAACCTTTCCTTTTCGATAGAGCGAAACAGAAGACTTGTTAATCTTTAGCTTTGGCTGCTTGACAGTTACCTTACAGCCCACCGAGACCTTATCTGCAGTTGCAGTAATGGTTGCCGTCCCGGCCTTTTTTGCTATAATAACGCCTGTTTCGCTGACAGAAGCGATGCTTGATTTTGATGATTTGAATTTGACGGGATGTCCGGTAGAAACAGAAGCCTTTAGTTTTGCGCTGTAGCCGATTTCCAGAGAAATATTTTTGGCGCTCAATTGTACCGTAGTTTCATTGACCTTGATTTTACAGCTTGCTTCCCCGTTTTTGATCTTGGCAGTAATAGTTGCCGTCCCGGCTTTTTTTGCTGTGACTTTGCCATATGTATTGACAGAAGCGACGCTTTTGTCACTGGATGAAAAAGTGGGTTTTTTGCCGGTAGATGTGACTGCAGCCAGATAGAATTCATCCCCGATATTTAACGTTTTGGAAAATGTGTTTAATACGACAAACTCATAACCAGATATGGATGCATGTACTGCTGCGGGATATAAACCGGAAATAAAGAGCATGAAAACCATGCAGATGGCAGCGAATGCCGCCCTAAAAGATATTTGCCTGTGTGACATGATATTCCTCCATTCCTAATGGAAGGGAGCCACGGCAAATTGGCATGGAAACAATATATCATACCCAAACAGGTTTGTAAATAAGTAAATTGACAAATTTCATATATTGGTTATAAAATTAGACTATATTTACTATGCTTTGGGAAAAACAAATGGGAAGAGGTGTTTTTTTGGATTTGAAAATGAAGGTTATGCTGGTCGAAGATGATGCAGCCCTTGCGGATGAAATACGGCAGTTCCTGGAAAAGTGGGGGTATGAGGCTGTTGTGGCCAGCCGCTTTGACGACATTGTATCCGAATTTACGGGATACCAGCCGCATTTGGTTTTAATGGATATTAACCTGCCGTTTTACGATGGGTTTTACTGGTGCGGTAAAATCCGCGCCATTTCAGATATTCCGATTATTTATATCAGCAGTAAAAATGATGACAGGGATAAAATAATGGCAATCGCCCAGGGTGGGGATGATTACGTGGAAAAGCCGTTTCGGCTGGAGCTGCTAAAGGCAAAAATGGAAGCTATATTAAGAAGGACATACCAGTATAAGGTGAAGGGGCGGCAGTATTTTGGAGAGGGCTTTTACCTGGAGGAGGATACGGCTTTACTTGTATGCCATGGAAAAAAGGTTGGCCTGACCAAATCGGAACAGAAAATTATTGCCAAGCTGCTGGAGCAAAAGCCCCAGGTGGTAACGCGGGAGGAGTTAATGATGGAGCTTTGGAGCACGGACGAGTTTGTTTCGGACGGGACGCTAACCACATTGATTTGCAGGCTGCGCAATAAGCTTAAGGCGGCAAGCGGCGGGGAGTTGATCTGCACGAAGAAAGGGCAGGGATATTATATCGTATGAGCTGGTTAAAAAAAATAAAAAAGCAGCTTCTCTTTTGTGGCTTTTTGTGCCTTTCCTATAATCTGTATTTTATATTTCTGCTGCCGGATGTCAAAATCTGGTATCTTCTTTACCTGGATTTGCTTTTAGCATCCTGTGCCCTGTTTTACGGCGGGGCAGGTTATGTGGCTTACTGGAAAAACCAGGTCAGGAAACGGGAATTGCTTGAGTACGGCTCTGTGATTTACCAGGAATTTTTGGATTTGGAGAATATAGAAATCGCAGAGCATGATGTACGTGTGCTGTCCGGGCAGTTAAAAGAGCAATTTGACTTAAACTGTGATTTGCAGGATTACATTGCCAAATGGTGCCACGAGGTAAAAATCCCCTTATCGGCAAGCCTGCTGATGAATAAAAAAATAGAAGACAGCAGCCTGCGCGGCCAGATGCAGGAACAGCTTGAGCGCATCAATGCGCAGTTAAACGGGGCGCTTTTGGGCTGTAAGGTGCAGGGCAAGCTGTTTGATATCCAGGTGAAAGCCGTAAGCCTGCCCGGATGTGTGAAAGCTTCTGTCCGCAATAACCAGTTCTTCCTGATTAAAAATCATTTTCTGTTGGAGCTTTCTGTGGAGGACGTGAAGGTTTATACGGACAAAAGCTGGCTGGTATATGTGCTCGACCAGCTGATAAGCAACGCTATAAAATATGCGGCAGGCCGGCCTGTTTTAAAAATATGGAGTACTAGTAAGGAGAGGGAGGTTTTGTTATGTGTAGAAGATCATGGGGAAGGCATCCGGCAGGAGGATATTTCCAGGGTATTTGAGAAAGGCTTTATTGGCGGCAGCCATCACAACGGGAAATATAAATCCACAGGGATGGGGCTTTATATAGCGGCTAAAATTATAGAGAGGCTGGGGCATCAGTTTTCGGTTTAAAGCGAGCCGTTTAAGTATACGCGTTTTACGGTGCGGCTGGGGAAGGAAGGATAACTGGTGCAGCCTTACATCAATTGTAATGCTAACGCTTGTTTTGTAATGTGAATGTAAGGATTTTCCCTTACACATCCTCTATAATAGGCTGTGTAAGGAGGATAGACAATATGAATAGAAAAAAAGTATTAGAAATTAAAAACCTGGTAAAAAATTACGGCACTAATGGATTTTGCGCTACAGTATTAAAAGGCATTGACTTAGAAATCTATAAAAATGATTTTATTGCAGTCATGGGGCCAAGCGGATCCGGCAAAACGACACTTTTAAATATCCTGTCTACAATTGACAAGCCTACACAGGGCCAGGTGATGTTGGACGGGGTTGATATCGGCAAAGTATCCAACCGTGATCTTTCCAAAATCAGGCGTGACAAAATCGGTTTTATCTTTCAGGACTATAACCTGCTTGATACCATGACGCTGCAGGACAATATTGCCCTGCCCCTGTCCTTAAACGGCTCTGGCGGTGCGCAATGTATCAAAAAAACCGAAATGTTTGCAGATATGTTCGGGTTAAAGGGACATTTGAAAAAATATCCCTACCAGCTTTCTGGAGGGCAGAAGCAAAGGGGGGCGGCGTGCCGTGCATTGATTACCGATCCGGAAATTATTTTTGCCGATGAGCCTACCGGGGCGCTTGATTCCCGTTCAAGCAAGGATTTGCTGGAATGCCTTAAGATGGTAAACGACAGCGGGAAAGCGACAATTTTAATGGTAACGCATGATGCGTTTAGCGCGTCTTATGCTAAGGATGCCTATATCTTAAGCGACGGGCAGATCCGGTGCAGGATAAGCCGGGGTGAGGGGCGGAAGGAATTTTACGATAAGATCATTGATATGCAGGCTTCTGTGGGAGGTGATTTTTTGTGAGTATGGTGAAACTGGCTATGGCGAATTTTGGGAAGAGCTTTAAAAACTACCTGGCTATTATTCTGTCGCTGGCGTTTACAATCCTGGTCTTTTTAAATTTCCAGAATATACTTTCTTCAGATTTGTTTGACGTGCTGGGAGAGCAAAACCGGGATTACATTGATATTCTGGTACATACGGTTTCTGTAGCATTAGGGTGTTTTATGTTTTTTTTCCTCTGGTATGCGACAAACGTATTTTTGACCAAACAGAAAAAAGAAATTGGCATTTATGTGTTTATGGGCCTTAGTAACCAGAAAATCGGCAAGCTTTATATGATAGAAACGTCATTTATTGGCCTCTCTGCGCTGGCCCTTGGCACGGGCCTTGGTATACTGGTTACATACCTGTTCCAGATGATATTGCTTGCCATATCCGAGATTTCTGTTGATATTTCATTTCGGATTTCATCAAAGCCCATCTTGGTTACGGCGGCGGTTTATCTGATTATGTATATTATTTTTGCAGTAAAAGGATATGTAAATATCGTAAGGAGCAGTGTGCTTGATATGGTGTCCGCATCGCGGGCAAACGAATATGTCAGGCAGAATCCGGTTATGTTGTTTTTAAAAACCGTGGCAGGTATTGCGTGCCTGTTTTTAGGCTATTACCTTGCAGTGAAAGAAGGCGGGCAGGAGGTCATGGGCAATGTATTTGCAGCGGTTGTGCTTGTTATTGCCGGGGTTTATTTGCTGTTTGGCGGGTTTTTGCCGATGCTGCTGCAAAGCCTTGCAAAAAAGAAGCTGTTTCTTTATAAAAAACAGCGGAATTTATGGATTAACAATGTGATTTTTAGAATGAAGAAAAATTACCGTACCTATGCGATGACGTGTGTGCTGATGCTATGCTCGGTAACGGCGCTTGCAACCGGGTTTGCCATGAAATACAGGTATAATTCTATTGTGCATTTTCGGAATACATATACATACCAGTTTTTGAGCGCGAGACAGGATCTGGACGAGGTAATACGGCCTTTGATTGAAAAAGATAACCAGATTTCCTATAGTGCCAAATTGCCGTTTTTGGCAATTGACGCTTCTTTTTTTGATACGCCGTTTACAAGCAGCAGCTATGCTATTCTGCCGTATTCCGGGGTAAAAGGGCTGGCGGAACAAACGGGCCTGGAATTTGAAATGGAACCGCTAGGGGATGATGAAATCATTGAGGTTTCCCACTTGTACCTGCTGTCGCTTTTAACGGACAGGTCTAACCAGACAGAAACGTTAAATGGGAAAACTTACCGCCAGGTGATGGAAACGAATGTGCCTTATTTGGGCTGCCTGCAGGAAATGATGAGCTTTTATGTGGTAAACGACGAGGAATATGAACGCCTTCTGCCGCTCGGGGAACAGATGTATACATATAATTACCGGATTGGGGACATATATAATTTTGCGGCTTCTATAGATGAACTAGATACGTTAAACGGGGAAGGTGCAGATAATGCTGCAAGGGTGGTGGTTGATCCTAACAGCAGCGATATTGAATGGATTAAGGTATTGTATACGGTATGTATTTTTATGTTTATGGTATTTGTACTGGCAAGCGGGAGCGTATTGTTTATGAAGCTTTATAATGATGCGTTTGAGGAAAAGGAGCGTTATTTGGTATTAAAGAAGCTGGGCGTGGCGCAGTGGACGCTTAAAAAGTCGCTGTCCCATGAGCTTAAGGCTGCATATGGCCTGCCGTTTGCGGTAATGGCGGCTTATTTTGCAGTGCATGCGTTGGAGAAGATGATGTATACAAACCTGATGGCAGTTTATGCCGCGAGCGTGGGTGTGATATTTGTGTTTTTCTTATTATGCTATTGGTTTTCAGTAGAGGTTTATGCGAAAAATGCAGGGGTATAGGAACTGAAGATTGAGTGTTGGGGGGAGGATTTATGATTGTAAAAAATTGTAGGAAGCAACTATGCGCATGTTTTTTGGCAGGAATAATTTTACTGCAGGGAGCTGTTTTTTGGGGCGCGCAAGCAGGGCTGCCAGAAGCTTTTAAACAGGAATGGAAAACAATCTGTAATGACTGGACCTATGTGGCTTTGTCGCCAGGATCAGACGAAACCCAGATGAATTTTGCGTGGTATAGTAAAAATGGGGAGCCTGTCCGTTTCAGGTATGGGCAAAAACGTGATTTGAGCGACGGGAAAACGGTTAAAATCAAACAGAAGAAGGCGCAAAAGGGATATAGGAGCAACAAAGTAACCCTGAAAAATTTAAAACCAGGCGCTACATACTATTACCAGGCGGATCGAAAGGAGGTAGCGCCTTTTCATACCAATGAAGCCGGGGATATGTTTCATTTTATCTATGTAGGGGATCCACAAATAGGAAAATCCAATCCAATAAAGCAGGAGGAGTATCTGGAAGCGCAAGAGGAATACCGTTTGGCGCAAAGCGATGCGGCGTGCAGGGATGCTTTTGGCTGGCGTGATACAATAAATAAAGCGTATAAAAAATCAGGTAAGAAAGCGGATTTTATTTTGTCCGCGGGAGATCAGGTTCAAACAAATGCCTGTAAGGCTTTGGATAAAACTGTAAGTGAAATAGAATACAGCGGTTTTCTTTGCCCAAAGCTGCTCCGGTCTGTCCCAGTGGCGACAACAGTAGGGGGCCATGACGGGGATAACCCCAATTATGATTATCATTTTCATGTGCCCAACCAAAGCTTTCTTGGACAAAATAAATACGTGGGCGGTGATTATTGGTTTACCTATGGCAGCGCCTTATTTATGATGTTAAATACACAGGATAGTAATACAAAAGAGCATAAAGAATTTATGGAAGGTGCAATCCGCAAAAATCCGGATTGCACCTGGCGCATTGTAACGCTGCATCAGGATATTTATGGATCTGCCAAGCATTCTTCTGATGAACAGGTTATAAAACTGCGCAATAAGCTGGTTAAATACTTTGACGGCAATGGCATTGACGTTGTGCTGACAGGGCATGACCATTCCTATACCCGGTCCAAATTCTTAAAGGCAGGTTTGCCCGTAGAGCCGGAAATAGTGGACGGGGCTGCGGTCAATCCAGAGGGGATCCTTTATATGGCTGCAGGATCTTCCTCAGGCAGCAGGTATTATGATCTGGCGGAAGAAAAACAGGCATATGTTGCGGCCAGATGGCAAGGCGGGGTTCCGACTTATTCTATTGTGGAGGTTACAGAAAGTACCTTTACCATTGACACTTACCGGACAGATAATGGTGAAAAGATTGACGATACAGTTAAAATTCAAAAGTCTATACGTTCCAGGGACATTAGCCAGGCATCTGTGGATGCTATCGGAACGGCTGCTTATACTGGAAAAGGTAAAAAACCCGCGGTTTTTGTGCGGTTAAACAAGCTCCCCTTAATCTGCGGAAAGGATTATACCGTCAGCTACCAGGACAATATTGAAATCGGCACTGCGGGGGTAACGGTAACAGGTATCGGCGCGTTTGTGGGGACAAAGGCGTCGTCTTTCCAGATTGTACCTGCAAAAACACAGCTGCAGTCGGCCGTATCCCATAAGAAACAGAGGGTAACGGTACGGCTAAAGAATGGCCTTCCCCTGACTGGTTATCAAATCGTTTATTCTACAAGCAAAAGATTTAAAACTTTTCATAAAAAAGAAACAAAAAAGGCTAAAATTACGCTCAAATCCCTGAAAAAGGGAAAGGTATATTATATAAAAGCCAGAGGCTATCAAAGGAAATCCGGAATAACGTATTACGGAAAATACGGCAAAGCAATAAAGGTAAAGGTAAAAGCGTGAATGCAGGCGAAATACTATTGACAACCAGAATATGCGGCGTTATAATAAATCCATTCAAAACCTACTATGTTTATAGGATACAATAATGGAATAATATTATAGAAGAAAGGGATATTATGGGCAAATTTATATATTTGGATAACGCCGCAACTACACGCGTAAGCCAGGGCGTTCTTGATGAAATGATGCCGTATTTTTGCGGGACATACAGCAACCCGTCTGCGATGTACCGTTTTGCAGGAGAAAGCCAGACTGCGGTTGATACAGCCAGGGAGCGCGCAGCAGCGGTAATCGGCGCAAAGCCGGAAGAAATTTATTTTACGGGCAGCGGAAGCGAGTCGGATAACTGGGCAATTAAAGCTGCGGCGGAAGCCTATGCATCGAAGGGGCGCCATATAATTACCAGCAAAATTGAACACCATGCCGTTTTGCACACCTGCGGGTACCTGCAAAAGCAAGGGTTGGAAGTGACTTATTTAGACGTGGACGCAGCAGGGAAAATTTCCTTAGGGGAGCTTAAAGCTGCCATCCGCCCGGATACTATACTGATTTCCATTATGGCTGCAAACAATGAAATTGGTACACTGCAGCCAGTTGCTGAAATCGGAAAGATTGCCCGCAATGCGGGTGTCCCCTTCCATACCGATGCCGTTCAGGCATATGGGCATATCCCAATCGATGTGGAAGAAATGGGCATTGATATGCTCTCTGCAAGCGGGCATAAGCTAAACGGGCCTAAGGGAGCCGGGATTTTGTATATCCGTAAAGGCATAAAAATCCGTTCTTTTATCCATGGCGGCGCACAGGAGCGCGGCAGGCGGGCCGGGACATTAAATGTGCCTGGGATTGTGGGGTTTGGCAAGGCCGCTCAGCTTGCAGGGGGTACGATGGAATTACGGGCTGCGGCACAGATAAAGCTGCGGGATCATCTGATTGGGCGGGTGCTGGCAGAAATTCCATATTCCAGGCTAAACGGCGATGGGGCGGACAGGCTTCCCAACAATGCGAGTTTTTGTTTTCGGTTCATCGAGGGGGAATCCATGCTGATTTTGTTAGATCAGAGCGGGATCTGCGCATCCAGCGGTTCAGCTTGTACCTCAGGCGCATTGGATCCGTCGCATGTTTTGCTTGCAATCGGGCTGCCGCATGAGATTGCGCACGGTTCTTTGCGCATTACATTATCGGAAGAATCTACGCTAGAAGAGATTGATTATGTAGTGGATGAATTGAAAAAAATCGTAGAAAGGCTGCGGGGCATGTCTCCTTTATATGAAGATTTTGTAAAAAAAGGGAACCAGTAAGCAATGACTAACAGGAGAAAGAGGTAAATTATGTACAGTGAAAAGGTAATGGAGCATTTTAATAATCCAAGGAATGTCGGTGAGCTTGAAAACCCGAGCGGGGTTGGGACAGTTGGGAACGCAAAGTGCGGCGATATAATGAGAATTTATTTTGACATAGACGATCAGGGTGTGATAAGGGACGCCAAATTTAAAACCTTTGGCTGCGGGGCTGCTGTGGCCACAAGCAGTATGGCGACAGAGCTTGTAAAAGGGAAAACGGTTCAGCAAGCCCTCTCAGTTACCAATAAAGCCGTAATGGAAGCGTTAGACGGCCTGCCGCCTGTAAAGGTACACTGCTCCCTGCTTGCCGAGGAAGCCATCCATGCGGCTTTGTGGGATTATGCACAAAAAAATGGCATAGTGATAGAAGGGCTAAAAAAGCCAGTAGAAGATATTGAAGAGAAGGCACAGGAAGAGGAATACTAAACGGGGACAGGCATAGTGAAAAGGATATTAGAGGTTTGTGTGGATTCTGTAGAATCCGCGGTTATTGCAAGTAAGGGCGGGGCAGACCGCCTGGAGGTATGTTCTAATTTGGCGGTTGGCGGTACGACGCCTGGCATAAGCATGTTTAAGCAAATCCGTAAGGCGTGCGATATTCCACTGCATGTTTTAATCCGGCCAAGGTTTGGGGATTTTTTGTATACGGATGCGGAATTTAGGGCCATAGAAGAGGATGCCAGATTGTTCCATAATCTGGGGGCAGACGGGGTTGTAGCCGGCTGCCTTTTGCCGGATGGGAATATAGATTTGGAGCGGATGAAACGGCTAAGGCAGAGCGCATCCGGTATGCATTTGACGTTGCACCGGGCGTTTGATGTCTGTAAAGATCCGTACCGGGCTTTGGAGGAAGCAATTTCGTTTGGGGCAGACACGATTCTCACCTCCGGACAGGAGGATAGCTGCACAAAGGGAAAACAGCTTTTGTGCGGGCTTATCCAAAAGGCAAAGGGCCGGATTGAAATTTTAGTTGGAGCTGGCGTGGACGCGGCAGTGATAAAAGGGCTGGCTGCAGAAATAAATGCGGCAAGCTTTCATATGTCCGGTAAAAAAACGGTTGACAGCGGGATGATGTTTTGGAATGGCAAGGTGCATATGGGGCTGCCAGGCCTGCCGGAGTATGAGGTTTACCGTACGGATTTAAAGAAGGTGCAAGAGGCAAGGAGTGTGCTGGATTTGTGCTAAATTAAGAAGGCACAGGTGAAAGCAGCCGTTTTTGGCATATTCCGGCAAAGGCAGGAAAGGGTGCTTGCAGTATGCTATATATTTTTACTGCCACGTATTATGAGGCAAGTGCGTGGATTTCGCGGTACAGTTTAAAGCGGGATACTTCGGTTTCCCGTTTTCAGGTGTTTTACAATGAACAGGAAAATATCCGTGTTACAATTACTGGAACGGGTATGGTTAGCGCAGCTGCCGCTGTAAGCAGCATTTGTACAGCAGTTTTACCTGGTAAGCAGGATTTCTTGCTTAACATCGGGATATGTGCAGAAAGCCCGGACGGACAGGGGCAGATTGGCGAATTGTTCCTCTGCCACAAAATAACCGAAACAGTAACCGGCAAAACGTTTTATCCAGATATCTTATATCGCCATAATTTTAAAGAAGCAGAGCTTTTAACCGGGGCCAAGTCGTTTCAAAAGGGCATGTGGCACAGGCCTGGTTTTTTTGTGTACGATATGGAAGCGTCTGCTATTTATCAGGCAGGCAGTTATTTTTTTTCGCCGCATCAAATGGTTTTTTTAAAAATTGTATCGGATAATGGATGCGGGGATCGGGTTACGCCAGAACAGGTGAAGGGGCTTTGCGCTTTACATATGGATTCAGTTGCGGATTATGCCAGCAGGCTTTGTACGATTGGCCGTGTGGAAAAGGGGCAGGATTTTTTGTGGGATGGCGCTGTCGTAGATAAGCTATGCTGCGATATGTGCTGTTCGGCTACTATGGCCTTGTCTGTAAAACAGCATATCATTTACTGCCAGCTGGCCGGGGTGGACTTTAGGGCGGTTATCCAGGAGATGTACCAGGCGGGAAAGCTGCCCTGCAGGACAAAAAAAGAAGGGAAGCGTTGTTTTGAAGAGTTTCGCCAACGATTATTATAGCCCGTTTTTTTCCCATATTTATGTGGAGGAGGCAGTGAAAGGGCACCGCCGCACAAAACGGATCCTGGAGAGGTTTTCAAATGCTACAGTGATTGAAATAGCACATTATAAGGATGTTTTTTGCCGTAAGGGGCAGGATGCCATACGGCAGGGCAATTCACAGAAGCTGGTTTTGGCGGCAAAGCGGGGGACGCTTATTTATCCTGGCGCTGCTGTCTGCCATGATTTTGGGAATAAGCATTTTTATTATACATCCTGTATGATGAACTGTATTTATGGATGTGAATACTGCTATTTGAAAGGGATGTATCCGTCGGGAAATATCGTATTATTTGTAAACCTTGAAGATTATTTTGAGGAAACCGAAAGGATGCTCTCCAACCATCCGGTTTATCTTTGTGTGTCATATGATACGGATTTGCTGGCGCTTGAACCAGTCGCCGGATATGTGGCGGAATGGGTGCGTTTTGCGCAGGGCAAGCAGGATTTTCATATGGAGGTACGGACGAAATGTGCAGACCGCACATTTTTTGGGCGGGCAGATCCCACATCTTTTGTAGTTTATGCATTTACATTATCGCCGCAGGCGGTGATCGGTGCGTATGAGCATGGGACGCCGTCCTTAGCGCAGCGGATTGCCTGCGCAAAGGAAGCGGCGCAAAAAGGGTTTGCGGTGCGGTTATGTTTTGATCCGATGATTTATATTCCGGGCTGGAAAGAAGAATATGCCGCAATGGTAGACCAGGTTTTTGGGCAGATTCCGGCGGAATCTGTAAAAGATGCCAGTATTGGTTCGTTCCGGGTACCGCAGGATTATTTAAAAAAGATGCGCCGTCAGGAGCCTGGGTCTGCAGTGGCGCAGTTTCCTTATCAAAATATCGGCGGCGTGTACCAGTACCCAAAGGCGCTGTCAGGGAAAATGGAAGGTTTTTTGGCGGAGAGGCTTAATAAGTGGCTGCCTGGCAGGAAGGTGTTTTTTTGGGGGGATTTTAGCCAGAGGGATGTTTAGTGTTTTAGACGTTACATTTGTTCCGCCAGACAGGGGCGG
>OFGE01000706.1_pt1 | contig 34963 bp, 34 predicted proteins | sample 1521681 | NCBI WGS metagenome assembly OFGE01 (sample SAMEA3504093, study PRJEB24116) | mouse gut metagenome | biome: mouse gut; feature: mouse-associated habitat; material: faeces | place: Denmark | collected 2011
CGCGAGCTGGGTTCAGAACGTCGTGAGACAGTTCGGTCCCTATCCGGCGCGGGCGTAGGATATTTGAGAGGAGCTGTCCTTAGTACGAGAGGACCGGGATGGACTGGCCGCTGGTGGATCTGTTGGCTAATCAAGGCCATGGCAGAGTAGCCAAGCCGGGAGGGGATAAACGCTGAAGGCATCTAAGCGTGAAGCCCCCCTCAAGATGAGATATCCCTGCGTAGAGCAGTAAGACCCCTTGAAGACGACAAGGTAGATAGGGCGGAGGTGGAAGTGCAGTAATGTATGGAGCTGACCGCAACTAATCGGTCGAGGGCATGACCAAAGGTGGATAGGTATAAGAAAAAGATGGATGATAAGAGAAAGTTTAGTTAAGATTTCTTGTATGCAGTTTTGAGGGTACATAATATAATATGTCAGAAAAAAAGTGATTGATAGGATTCAGTCACTTTTTTGCTTTACATGAATTTTTTATGCGCAGACCCGTGCAAAGGAATTCTATGATATCGTTAGTCTAATATAGAAAGAAGGGATTGGGTGCTTAGGATTGCAATCTGTGATGACGAAAAATATGATAGGGACAGAATTCAAGCCCTGCTTTTGGAATATCTTGAAACGCATAATCTCAATGCATCCATAGATTTATTCTCATCCGGTAAGGAATTTCTTTCAGAAAGGGACAATCTTGTGAAATATGATATCGTGTTCCTGGATATCAATATGGAAGAAATAGACGGTATCCAGACGGCTCAGGAGATGCGCAGCTTTCAGTCTGATACTTGTATTGTACTTGTGACTGCATTTATCAATTATGTGCTGGAAGGCTATAAAGTAGGGGCTGTCCGTTACATCATGAAGGATGCCCTTGATGTACAGATAAAGGAGTGCATGGATGCAATCATTCAGAAGATGCAGTTTCGGGAGATCACGTTTCCCTTTCTGGAAGGCGACAGGACGTTGTATACGGACAATATCCTCTACGTAGAGAGCCGGAAGCATAAATGCATATTTTCCTGCATGGAGAGGGAAAACGTGACCTATCAGTTGTACGGCAAACTTGATCAAATTGAAATTAAGTTAGAAAGATATGGATTTCTTAGGATACATAAAAGTTTCCTTGTAAACATGAAGCATGTGAAAAGAATTAGCAATTACATTGCCGTGATGGACAGCGGGGATGAATTCCCGGTGTCACGTCTCAGGTTTACAAAAGCCCGTGAATCCTTTGTTGCATATAAGGGAGCGATGTAGCAAAGCTCGAATCATATATAGAAGCAGAATCTATAAAGAGGATGGATAGGAACGATGTGGATGGAAAGAATTATGAGATGCCTTGCGCTTAGTTTCCTGAATGGAATCAACTGTAGCCATTTCTTTGGAACATTGCTGTCACGGAAACGACGGACAGATGGGATGGTATGTCCTGCAGCTGTGGCATTTGTTGCGGAACAACTACCTACCTTTGCATTTATGGCAGGATTCTTGGTGATTTCATTTACAGAAGCTCCAGGCTATCTGTTACAGCCAATTCGAGTAATGATAATCCTCGGTGTAATCATCCAGATTTTTTATCAAGCAGGAATCGGAAAAACCTTCCTCTTTACTGTATTCTGGTGTGCAATATACTGGACACTGAATCTACTGGCAGTTTCAGTTGTATATGCCATGCCCCAGCATTACAAAACATTACAGGGAATATCGGATTATTTCTGCGGTATTCTGTTTTTGTGCCTTTCCCTGCTTTTTCACCATAGATGCAAAGGCTGGTCGGAAGGATGGGAAGAAACAGGCTTACGCCGTTTTGCATGGCTTCCGGTGTTGAGCCTTGTCGTGTCAACGCTTTTGAGCATAACGGTTTGGTATACGGATTCGCTGGATAAGGCAGGCGTCGTAGTGGTAGCAGCCGGATATAGTATTCTTAACGTCTTGATTTTCTATTTTATCGGAAATATCCTTGAGAAAGAAGCAAAGATACGCAGAGTACAGGTCACACAGATTCGGATGCAGAACCAGATAGAGATGGTGGAGAATATTCAGAAAAATGATATGCGCTATCGCCGGTATCTGCATGATTATAAGAATCAGCTGGGATGTATTCAAGGCATGTTGAAAGACGGACTTACAGAAGAAGCGATTTGTTACATCGAAGAATTGAATGGGAGTATCCGAAAAGGTGAGGATTCTGTCAATACGAATCATCCGGTAGTGAACACTGTGTTGAATCAGAAATACCTGCATGCTCAGGAGAAAGGAATTACTCTGGTAATGGCAGTGAATGATTTGTCCGGGCTAACGATGGGCAGGGAAGAGATTGTCACGCTGCTTGTGAACCTGCTGGACAATGCAATTGAAGCTTGTGAGAAGCTGGATAGGAATCGGCTGATACAATTTAAAATGATGCTGGAAGACGGGGAGTTAACCCTCTCCGTGCGCAATCCGGTGAAAGAGCCGGTTACAGTCAAGGGTAAGCGGATTCGTACTACAAAGGAGGATAAGAACAGTCACGGATTTGGAATGTTAAATATTAACAACGTGATTGAGAAAAACCATGGGACGAGTTTTCTGGAATGCCGGGACGGGTGGTTTTATTTTTCTGCCGTGATACCGGGAGTTAAAAAAAAGCTGGTCAAAAATCACGCTTCTTAGGGAATGAGTGGGATTTTTACATAAAAAGAAAGAGAGGATAAACTATGAGATTCAGAGAGTTAGGGAAGACAGGTTTAAGGGTCAGTGAAATCGGGCTTGGCGGAGAATGGCTGGAACGCCACAATACGGAAGAGGTAAAGGCAGTCGTTGACGCTTGTGAGAAAGAGGGGATTAATATTCTGGACTGTTGGATGTCCGAGCCGAACGTCCGCTCTAATATTGGCCTTGCGCTGAAAGGCCGGCGGGAAAAATGGATGATTCAGGGACATATTGGTTCTATCTGGGAAAACGGCCAATATGTCCGGTCAAGGGATTTGATGAAAGTGAAGCCGGCTTTTGAAGATTTGCTGGCGCGTCTTCAAACGGACTATATAGACTTGGGAATGATTCATTTTATTGATACTGCAGAAGAGTTCGATCGGGTAGTGAAGGGTGAATTTATGGATTATGTAAGGCAGTTGAAAGCAGAAGGGAAGATTCGCCACATCGGCATGAGCACCCATAACCCTGAGACTGCCAGGATGGCGGCGGAAGATGGCGAGATTGAGATGATTCTGTTCAGCATTAATCCGGCATTTGACATGATGCCGCCTGTGACGGACTTAGAGGAGTATTTTGCAGAAAAATATGATGAAAATCTTGGGGGAATCGCCCCGGAGCGGGAGGAACTGTATAAACTCTGTGAGCAGAAGCAAGTGGGAATCACAGTCATGAAAGGATATGCAGGAGGACGCTTGTTCCATGCAAAGACTTCGCCTTTTGGGGTGGCGCTGACGCCGGTACAGTGCCTCCACTATGCGCTGACCCGTCCGGCGGTGGCTTCTGTGATGGTGGGATTCGACAATCCCCGGCATGTAGACGAAGCCGTGGCATATGAGACGGCTTCGGAACAGGACAAGGATTATGCCAGTGTCCTTGCGGCGGCGCCTAGCCATGCATTTGCCACGGGCCAGTGTACCTATTGCGGTCATTGCGCGCCTTGCCCGTCTAAGATTGATATTGCGATGGTGAATAAATTATATGACCTTGCTGTGATGCAGGAAGAGATTCCAGGAACGGTACGCGCCCACTATGGGGAGCTTTTGGCAAATGCATCCGACTGCATCGGATGTAAAGGCTGTGAGGACAGATGTCCGTTCCATGTGCCGATTGCAGAGAGGATGCAGAAAACGAAAGAATTATTTGGATAGTGTGCTGACCGTCTTTTTGTGCCATCTGGCCGTCGATTTCTGCCTTGTGGGTTGCAAATATTCCTGTATGTTTATAGGATGTAAGCAGAACAAGGAGAAATGGAGGGCCAGACATGAAATTATTCAGAAACTGCAAAAACTATATGGGAAGGAGCCGTGGGAAGGGAATCTATGCAATTCTTGCGGCTATGGTTCTTGTTACTGCCTGTGCGGGAAGGACGAAGGCTTTAGGGACGGATTCCCCGCAGGAAGCGGTTGAATCTGTGATGCAATCGATCAAGGAATTGGACTTGGAAACCTTTAATGCATATACGGACAATTACGAGGGAATGAGCTGGAATTTTATTGGTTTTTGGGTGGAAAAGGAGTATAAAGTTTTTCAGGATTTATTGCAGCCACGTATATTTGGGAGCAAACGGTACGAAGAAAAGCATAGGTTTGCAGAAAAGACCGTGGAAGGGCTGACATGGGAGATTGGCAAGGCCGAGGAGAAAGAAGGAGGCAGGAAAGCTACGCTTGAGCTGACGCTGACGAATAAGGATATAGGGGAGGCTATAGAGCGTTATACGATGTGGGTCATGGAGGACGCTGTGAATGACGCAGGATTTGGCGTTGTTCCTCTGGTAAAGAATCTTTCGATTGCCATAAATGAGTGTGACGACGATTTGATTCGGTTCATCGATGAGACAGAAGAAATGAGGACGGTACATGTTACGGTGACGGCATATGAGGAAGGCGGCAAGTGGAAAGTGCATCTTACGGATGAATTCATCAATGCATTTATGGGAGATATAGATTCAGAAGAGTGATATATAAGCAATCGGGGAGAGCGGAATTAAGTGATAAAGATATAGGGGGAGAGACTGAACAGGGTTGTCAGGAAATGAGCGTAATGAGCGTGCGTTTTCTGACAACCCTGTTTGTGTTGTATTTTAGATGAGTCTCGTATTATTACATCATTTACTGAAAAGAGCGGGGAATTTTATATAGTAAGCTATTGAATAAAGGAGGAAGGAGGATAAGCTGAAACAGTTTTATTCAGTGATATGTTTTATCTGGATATAGATAGTTTGCTATGGATTTATGAAAGCCATGTGTTGTAATAGATATTATAAATAAATATAGATATTGATTATAATTATCAATTTAACTTTTGCAGAATTTTATGCTAAAGTATCTCTTGGACGCCATCATATACTGTAATATGTGGCAGGTAATTTTATGCAGTTTAGGAGAAAATTATGTCAAAAAAACAAAAAGATTATGTGGACAGCACTCAGCTTGCCAACCTAACGAGACAGCAGCTTCGTGAATTGGAGGAAAAAGAAAAGACTACATGGCAGAAGGTTTTGGATTGGATTATTATGATTCTGCCGTTGTTCTGCGGCGCAGTGGCAGTTTTGGAATATTGGATGGTTCCAAACGGAAGCCCCAACGATCATCCGTATACATATGTGGGGTTTCTTGCCGTATTAATTGGCGCATATCTGATTTACTTTCTCTTTTCTGTGGCGAAAAAACTGAGGGGAGACAAAACCGGGCTGGACACGCTCCGCTATCGGGCGCCGCTTTTTTCAGCGTTGTTCTTACTGCTTGCAGGCTATGATTATCTGACGCTGAAAACAGGTATCCTGACACAGCCGTTTGTTCCGTGTATGAACTACATTATCAATATCGCATGGATTGACCGTGCATACCTGTTGGAATGTACATTGCATACGCTGCGTCTTCTGTTCCTTGGATATTTCATCGGGATTGCCCTTGGCCTGGTCACGGGAATCACCTGCGGATACTCAGAGCGAGTGCGTTACTGGGTCAACCCTGTCATCAAATTTCTGGGACCTATCCCGACTTCCACCTGGATTCCGATCGTAATGGTAGTTGCAACGTCCCTGTTTAAAGGAGCGGTGTTCATCATTGCATTGGGGTCATGGTTTGCCGTGACAGTTGCATCCATGACAGGGATATCCAATGTGGACAAGGACTTTTTCGATGCCGCAAGGACGCTGGGAGCGAATTCAAGGCAGTTGGTGTTCCGGGTTGCGATTCCTCATGCGATGCCCTCCATTCTTCAGGGCTGTACCCAGGCCATGAGTTCCGCATGCGTGGCAATCATGATTGCCGAGATGATGGGTGTAAAAGCAGGGCTTGGATGGTACATGAACTGGGCAAAATCATGGGCGGCTTATGATAAGATGTTCGCAGCGCTGTTTGTAATCTGTTTTATATTTACAATCGTTACGAAGGCGTTAGATCTAATCAAGAAGCGTGTATTAAGATGGCAGAATGGAGTTGTGAAATAGATGGCAGAGAAGAAGGTTACGTTAGAGATTAAGAATGTATCGAAGAGTTTTGCAAAAGTAGAGAATGACGAAGTTACCCACGCGCTGAACGAGATTGATTTAACTCTGGAAAGCGGTGAGTTCGTCAGTCTGGTAGGCCCTTCCGGCTGTGGAAAGTCCACCATTCTCCGCCTGGTCGCAGGCCTGATTACGCCGACTACCGGGAAACTGACCGTAGACGGGAAGGAGATTACGGAACCGTCTCCGGAAAGAGGCATGATGTTCCAGAAGTCTACATTATTTCCATGGCTTACGGTTGAAAAAAATATAGCGTTCAGTCTGAAGATGCAGGGAAAGTTAAAAGGAAATGAAGATAAGGTGGAACGTCTCTTGAAGGTCATTGGACTGGAAGCGTTCCGCAATGATTACCCGGGGCAGCTGTCCGGCGGTATGGCACAGAGGGTTGCACTGATGCGTTCGCTGATTAATGAGCCGGATATCCTGCTGCTGGACGAGCCGCTGGGGGCGCTGGATGCATTTACACGTATGAATATGCAGGATGAGATTTTGAAAATCTGGCAGGCAAAAGGACAGCTTGCGCTCATGGTGACTCATGATGTGGATGAGGCGGTCTACATGGGAACCCGTGTCATTGTCATGGACGCAAACCCGGGACGCGTAGTGGCGGATATCAAGATTACCGAAGGATACCCGAGAGACCGTTCTTCGGCGGCATTTGTTGAGTACCGGAATGAGATTCTGAACCGCCTGCATTTCGGCGGAAGAGGGTAATTTTATCTTTTTGTTCCAGTAAATCAACACGGAATAATGTTTCCGCAATGATTTTTATGGATAAATATTTTAAGAAAAAAGGAGAAAAAGTACTATGAAATGGATGGATGTCAAACGTCTGGCAGCAGCGGCAATGGCTGCGGCTATGACGGTATCATTGGCTGCCTGCGGGACACCGGGAGAGCCGGCAAGTAAGGATGATTCAGCAAAGACTGAGAGCAAAAGCGAAAGCAAGAGCGACGATGGAGCAAAAGCTGACGTAGAACGTCCGGAGGCAGTTTCTGAGGAAGACTGGGAGGCTATGCAGAAAGAGCCGGTGTTTGGCACGGAGATTCACTACCTGTTTAACGGCGGCGCTTGTGTGTCTGCGAAATATATGGCGGAAGTGCAGGGATACTATGAAGAATATGGGATCAATGCTACCTATATGGAAGGTGACTCAGTTGTGACTACTGTCGGTACTGGCCAGTGTTTGTGGGGGACAGATCACATTGCGACTATGCTTGTACCCGTAACCAACGGGGTAGACATGACCTTCGTTGCAGGGGCGCATATCGGCTGTAAGTCCATTTTCGTCAATGCTGACAGCGATATTAAGACGGTGGAAGACTTAAAGGGCAAGAAGATTGCAATCCATGACGGTATCGGAAATTCTGACCAGAATATTACATATCGTCTTCTGGACGAGTACGGTGTTGACCCGACGAAGGATGTAGAGTATCTTGATATTGCCGACAGTGCGGCTACGGTAGCGGCACTGGAAAGCGGTGAGGTTGACGCTTCGATTTTCTCAGATTACTTCGTACTTGCAAATTATCCGGAAGATATGCGTATGATCTGTTCCATTACCTATAGCCCGGAATTTCAGGACGAGCCATGCTGTGTAACAGCGATGAATAACAAGTTCATCGAGGAGAATCCGGTACATGCAAAATATGTGGTAATGGCGATTAAGCGCGCCGGCGAGTACAGCCGTCTGAATTCTGAGGAGGCGGTTCAGGCAATGTATGATACGGATAAGATGACCGGAGAGAAAGACGATCAGATGGTATTCTGGGATTCCCTTCATTTTGGGCTGTCTGACGCATTTACCGAGAGGGCGCTGAAAGAAATCGCGGAAGACTATATCCGTCTTGGAATCATCACAGAGAAGGACATGACGGCGGACGATGTAATGGAACTGGCTTGGACGCCGGTTTGCCCGGATGAAGAGATTGAAGGGCTGACAGTCGGCGATCCTGTGGAGCCGGAAAATGCAACTGTTCCTGTAAAGCAGAAAGAGAATCCGGTTGTGTCTGAGAAGTTTGGATTATCAAAATAAATGATCAAAATAATAGATAAAAATACCCGGGGTGCGGTCAGATAAGACTGCGCCCTGTTTGCTATTGCGCAAAAAGGGGACGTATATTTTCCTATGTGAAACTTGCCGTTGTATGATATGATAAATACATCGGCAAGAAATATGAGGAGAAGTGAGCATAAAGATGGAAAAGATTACATATGAATGGGTGAAATCAGGGAGAAGGACGCTTGCAATCCAAATCAGGGCAGACGGCTGTGTAGTCGTGCGTACCCCTTATTCCGTATCCCGTACACAGGTGGAGAAGTTCTTAGAGGAGCGGATGGACTGGATTGCCAGGAACCAGAGAAAGCTGAAAGAAGCGCAGGGGCAGAAGACCGTAATTACAGAGGCAATGCGCAAGGCGGGCGTGGAGAAAGCGAGGGAGATATTCCCGCAGCGTGTGGAATATTATGCCCGTATGATGGGAGTTTCCTACGGCAGGATTACGATTCGGGAGCAGAAGACACGATGGGGGAGCTGCAGCGGCAAGGGAAATCTGAATTTTAACTGGAAACTTACGCTGATGCCTCCGGAAATACTAGATTACGTGGTTGTGCATGAACTGGCACACAGGAAAGAGATGAACCATTCCAGGGATTTCTGGAAAATCGTAGAACAAGTCTTGCCGGATTACCAGGAACGCAGAAAACGTCTTCATGAATTCTCGGCTGCATTTTAAAGAATCTCGCAGGGGATGGCTGGTGAGTGAGAAAGGATGGGATAACAGTTGGAAAAGAAACCATATTTTCCATTATTCATAAATATATCAAAGAAAAGAATTGTTGTAATCGGCGGCGGAAAGATTGCGGCACGAAGAATCGAAGCCCTTCTGGAATTTTCAGATAATATTAGTGTTGTTGCCCCCGAGGTTACGGAGAGGCTGCGGCAGTTAAGCAAGAAAAAGCAAATTCAATGGATTCCTGACGCCTACCATGAGAGCGTCCTTGCTCATGCGGATTTGGTGCTGGCGGCGACCAATGACGCTGACTGCAACATGCGTGTCGTGGAAGACTGCAAGGCGAAGAATATTCCTGTCAATACTTCTCATAAGAAAGAACTGTGCGACTTCTATTTCCCGGGAATCCTCTGTCAGGAGAATCTGGTGATGGGATTCTGCTCGGGTGGGACGGATCACCGGAAGGTGCGGGAAATCAGGGAAAAAGTGGAGCAGATATTAAAGGAAGATTGCTCGTGAAATAGCGAACAAAGGTGTCAGAAAATTAACACAATTTAATGTCGTAATTTGTAGATTTTTGAAAATTATTATGTTAAAATAAAATTTAGTGGATATGGTTACATAAGTTACAAAAATATAATGATCAAGGGAGGTATAACACGAATGCTTTCTAACAAATCTACGGTTCAGTTTAATGGTACAAAGGAACAGGAGAAAGAACTGTTAGCCGTGATTCACGAGCTGAAGGATGAGAAGGGCGCTTTGATGCCGATTATGCAGAAAGCGCAGGATATCTATGGATATCTGCCTTATGAGGTCCAGAAGATGATTTCCGATGAGACGGGGATACCATTGGAGAAGATTTATGGAGTCGCTACATTTTATTCACAGTTCAACTTGAATCCTAAGGGGAGATACCGTATATCCGTCTGTCTTGGGACAGCCTGTTATGTCAAAGGCTCCGGAGATATTTACAACAAATTAATGGAAAAGCTGGGGATTGTCGGAGGCGAATGTACGCCTGATGGGAAATTTTCCCTGGATGCCTGCCGATGTGTGGGCGCATGCGGGCTGGCGCCGGTCATGATGGTCAACGACGAGGTGTATGGACGGCTCACAGTGGACGATATCGACGACATTCTGGCGAAGTATGAGTAAGGGAGGAATAAGGATAGAATGAAATCTCTGGAAGAATTAAAAGCGATAAGAGAAAGAAATCAGGGGGCTATCGGCATCCGTTCTGGGAATCAGGCTCACGAAGAAGGCACGAAATACCGTACACATGTCCTTGTATGCGGCGGAACAGGCTGTACTTCCTCGGGCAGCCAGAAGATCCGGGAGAGGTTAGTAGAAGAAATTAAGAAAAACGGTCTGGAAGACGAAGTCGGCGTGGTAAAGACAGGATGTTTTGGCCTGTGTGCATTAGGGCCGATTATGATTGTATATCCGGAAGGCGCGTTCTATGCCATGGTAAAGGAAGAGGATATCCCGGAGATTGTGTCCGAGCATTTATTAAAAGGGAATGTGGTAGAGCGTCTGTTGTATGACGAGACGGTCAAGGGGAATAACGAGATTCTGCCTTTGCAGGAGACCCAGTTCTATAAGAAACAGCACAGGGTGGCGCTGCGCAACTGTGGAGTCATCAACCCGGAGAATATTGAAGAGTACATCGGCACAAGGGGATATGAGGCCCTTGGCACGGTGCTGACGACAAAGAAGCCGGAGGAGGTCATCCAGATCATTCTGGACAGCGGGCTTCGCGGGCGCGGCGGCGCAGGTTTCCCCACCGGGTTAAAATGGAAGTTCGCGGCGGCGAATCAGGCGGATCAGAAGTATGTGTGCTGTAACGCCGACGAAGGAGACCCGGGCGCATTTATGGACCGTTCCGTGCTGGAAGGCGATCCTCACGTAGTATTAGAGGCAATGGCAATCGCCGGCTATGCCATCGGCGCATCCCAGGGGTATATCTATGTCCGTGCCGAGTACCCTATCGCTGTAGAGCGTCTCAATATTGCTATTGGGCAGGCGAGAGAGTATGGACTGCTGGGAAAGGATATTTTCGGCACAGGATTTGATTTTGACATTGAGCTTCGTCTGGGTGCAGGCGCGTTTGTCTGCGGGGAAGAGACTGCGCTTATGACGTCCATCGAAGGCAACAGAGGAGAACCCCGTCCCCGTCCGCCGTTCCCGGCGCTGAAAGGATTATTTAGGAAGCCGACTATTTTGAACAACGTAGAGACGCTGGCGAACATTCCGCAGATTATCCTGAACGGTGCAGGCTGGTTTGCGGATATGGGAACAGAGAAGTCCAAGGGAACGAAAGTATTTGCCCTTGGCGGTAAAGTAAAGAATACGGGGCTCGTAGAGATTCCCATGGGGACTACGCTGCGTGAGATTGTAGAAGAGATAGGCGGCGGCATCCCGGGCGGCAAGAAGTTCAAGGCAGCCCAGACCGGAGGGCCATCCGGAGGATGTATCCCGGCCGAGCATTTTGACGTGCCGATTGATTATGACAACCTGATAGCCATCGGTTCCATGATGGGTTCCGGCGGATTGATTGTCATGGATGAAGATACCTGTATGGTGGATATTGCGAAGTTTTTCCTGGAATTTACGGTAGACGAATCCTGTGGGAAATGTACGCCGTGCCGTATCGGAACCCGGCGTATGTTGGAAATCCTGGAGAAGATTACCAATGGACAGGGAACCATGGAAGACTTGGATAAGCTGGAAGATTTGGCGGCACATTTGAAGTCCAATTCTCTGTGCGCACTGGGGCAGACGGCGCCGAACCCGGTACTTTCCACCCTGCGTTACTTTAAAGATGAATATATAGCACATATTGTTGACAAGAAGTGTCCGGCAGGCGTATGTAAAGCCCTTCTCTCTTATAAGATTGACGCGGACAAATGTAAAGGCTGTACCCTGTGTGCAAGGACTTGTCCGAACGATGCGATTACAGGCTCCGTGAGAGAACCCCATATGATTAATCAGGACAAGTGCGTAAAATGCGGCGCATGTATGGAAAAATGCCGTTTCGGCGCGATTTATAAAGAGTAATGGAGGATGGAGAATATGGAAAATATAAATCTTAAAATCAACGGTCTTGACGTATCCGCTCCTTTTGGCTCTACAATCCTTGAAGCAGCGCATCTTGCAGGAATCCGGATACCGACGCTTTGTTATTTAAAAGAAATCAATGAAATCGGCGCATGCCGTATGTGCGTCGTAGAAGTAAAGGGTGCAAGGAATTTGGTGGCCGCATGCGTACATCCGGTCAACGAGGGGATGGAAGTATACACCAACACACCGAACCTGATTGAGTCCAGGAAGAAGACTTTGCAGCTCCTTTTGTCCAATCACGATAAGAAATGCCTTTCATGCGTAAGGAGCGGAAACTGTGAATTGCAGCAGTTATGTCATGAGTATGGTGTGGAGGATGAGGATTTCTATGAGGGCGAGATGAACCATTATGAGCTGGACGATTCCGCCGCCCATATGATTCGGGACAATAATAAATGTATCTTGTGCCGCCGTTGTGTGGCTGTCTGTGAGAAGACACAGGGAATCGGCGTAATCGGACCGAATAACCGGGGATTTGCGACGATGATTGGTTCTGCGTTCGAGATGGGGCTTGGGGAAACAAGCTGTGTATCCTGCGGCCAGTGTATCGCGGTCTGTCCGACGGGCGCACTTTATGAGAAGGATTATACGAAGCAGATTATCGAAGCCATTGCAGACCCAGAGAAATATGTGGTGGTGCAGACAGCGCCTTCTGTCCGCGCAGGGCTTGGAGAGGAGTTCGGTTATCCCATGGGAACCGATGTGGAAGGCAAGATGGCGGCGGCATTGCGCAGAATCGGATTCGACAAGGTATTCGATACGGACTGGGCGGCAGACCTTACCATTATGGAAGAAGCGAACGAGCTGATAGACCGGGTTAAGAACGGCGGCGTACTGCCCATGATTACCTCCTGTTCGCCGGGATGGATCAAATATTGCGAGCATTATTTCCCGGATATGACGGAGAATCTCTCAACCTGTAAGTCGCCGCAGCAGATGTTCGGCGCCATGCTCAAAACCTACTTTGCCGAGAAGGAAGGGATCGACCCTAAGAAAATCGTGTCTGTCAGCGTAATGCCTTGTACGGCAAAGAAGTTCGAGATTGGAAGGGAAGACCAGAGCGCTGCCGGAGTACCGGATGTGGATATTGCAATCACCACAAGGGAGCTTGCGCGGCTGATTAAGCGGTGCGGGATTGAGTTCACGGCGCTGCCGGAGGAAGGATTTGATAATCCGATGGGCGAGTCTACTGGCGCGGGCGTCATCTTCGGGGCGACGGGAGGCGTGATGGAAGCGGCCCTGCGTACGGCTGTGGAGACGCTGACTGGTGAGGAGCTTGCGAATCTGGAGTTCACGGATGTGCGCGGGACGGAAGAAATCAAGGAGGCATCCTACCATGTGGCAGGCATGGATGTGAAGGTTGCCGTTGCGTCCGGGCTTGGCAATGCGGCAGAGCTGCTTAGAAGAGTGAAGGCTGGCGAGGCAGAGTATCATTTCATCGAAATCATGGGATGTCCGGGCGGATGTGTGAACGGCGGCGGACAGCCGCAGGGATCCGGCGATGTCCGTAACTTTACGGATGTGCGGGGCATCCGGGCGGGTGTGCTGTACCGCAGCGATGCAGCGAAGACGATACGTAAGTCACATGAGAATCCGGAGATTAAGAAGCTCTATGAGGAGTATCTGGGAGCGCCGGGAAGTCATAAGGCACATGAGACACTGCATACCAGTTATGTGAAACGGTCTGTGAATTAATATAGATTGCAGATATTAGGGATAGCGCCTTGCTTTTGCCGAAGCAGAGGCGCTATTTCTTGCTTTATAGGAAATTTCGAGTTTTTGTAAGAACTGACCATTACCATAAAACGCGAAATGCGGTATAATATTTTGCAGACGGAGGTGGTCAGGATGATTTACAGACCTATGTATGTGGATAAGATAATGGCTTATGTAAATACGCCGTTTGTGAAGATACTCACAGGAGTACGGCGCTGCGGGAAGTCTACAATTTTGAAAATGATTATGGAAAAGCTGAGCTTGCAAATTATGTCCGTTTGGGAGGATTTCCTGCTCAGTACAGAATATTAAAATTAATTACAAGAACGCTCGTTTGCATTGGCAGACGGGCGTTTTTTGCGTGCAATCCAACCATACAGGTATCAATACGGCGATAAATATTTATTGCAATAGAAATTTTCTATAAATAGCTCTATTCATAGAAAATGTGCGAAGTTTACAAAATTAAATCTTTTGTTTGTATAGGAATGACGATGAAAAATATGTCGAAAAAGTTAAAATAATAACGTATGAAATACAAATTCTAAAAAAGAGTCTGGAGAAGATGAGATGTTTAAAGTAAGTTATTTTTTAGAAGTTCTCCCTGTAATCGCAAGCAAGGTCAACGTCACATTTGAACTGACCATCGTGGCGACCATATTTGCGCTGTTAGTGGGAGTCATCATCGCCATCATCGGCTATTACAAGATTCCGGCATTGTATCAGTTTACCCGGGTGTATGTATCCATTATGAGAGGAACCCCGATTGTGGCACAGCTGTATTTTTTCTATTATGGAGTGGCCCTTTACAGTGCATTTGTGCGCGACATGACTCCTCTGATTGCGGTTGCGGTAGTCATGAGCCTGAACATGGGGGCATTCATGTCTGAGAGTATCAGAGGCGCGCTGCTTTCCGTGGACGAAGGGCAGAAAGAAGCCGCTTATTCTCTGGGAATGACGAACCTTCAGCTGGTATGGCGGATTATCATTCCGCAGGCAGTCCGTGTGGCGCTTCCGCCATTGTTCAATGATATTATCAACCTGATCAAACAGACGTCCCTGGCGTTCATGCTTGGCGTGCCGGATATCATGGGAGCCGCGAAGATTGAGGGCGCAAGGACTTTCCGGTACTTTGAAATCTATGCGGCAGTCATGCTCATCTACTGGGTAATTATTTTTATCCTTGGATTAGTACATAAGCTTCTGGAGAAGAAGTGTGCGACGATGTATTAAGCGGGATCTTAACTGGGAAGCCGGCAGAATCTGCAAGGCGTCCTATTTAAGATAGATTAAATCGAAAAGAGGAGAAGAAGAATTATGAAGAGACGTTTGATAGCAGCTTTATTAGTGACAGCCATGGCAATGACAATGGCAGCAGGATGCGGGAACAGTGGTTCCGGTGATTCTGGAAAGGATGAGGCTAAGACAGAATCTGAAGGGACGGCAGATGATGCAGACGAAGGCTCTGATGCTGATTCTGATACCGGATATTCAGACCGGAAAGTTACCCTCGTGACATCAGGGACAGGAGAGCCGTACACCCTTCTGGCAGATGATGGGACATGGACAGGGATTGACGCCGAGATGTGGGCTGAGATAGAAGAGCGTACCGGATGGGAAGTGGAGGTAAAACAGGCGGCATTTGACGCCATGTGGGGAGAACTTGATACGGCCCGGGCAGACGTAGTGGCCAACTGTACTGCTGTGAAGCCGGAGAGAGAAGAAAAGTACAATGCAACGATTCCCTATTATGGAGACGCCCAGTGTGTCATCGTCAATGACAGCAGCAGCTATAAGACGGTAGAGGACTTGAAGGGCAAGGTAGTCGGATGTACGAACGGACAGGCGGCGCAGACGATTATTGAGGATCTCGGAGCGGAGATTGGATTTGAAGTGAAGCTTTATGAAGACAGCGCGGTGGGTATGAATGACTTAATGCTTGAACGAATTGACGCTTATGCCAATACCACGACCAATGTAAATGCATTTTCCCACAATAATGGCGAGGCTGACTTCCGTTTCTTCGAGGAGAATCTGTTGGCGAACAATGTAGCATATTTCCTGCCAAAGACGGACGAAGGCGCAGAGCTTAAAGAAGAACTGGACAAAGTGATTCAGGAAATGTTAGATGACGGAACCATCGGCAAAATCACGGAGAAGTGGATGTTTGCGGATATGACAGAATTGATTCAAAAATAATATAAAGTCAGGAAGATTGGGAAAATTATGGGAACAGAGACACAACTGGTAAAGATTGAACATCTCTATAAAGAGTTTGATGCAGATACGAAGGTTCTGACGGATATCAGCCTTACGATTAACAAGAATGAGGTAATTGCCATACTCGGGCCTTCCGGGACCGGGAAATCTACGCTGCTTCGCTGCCTGAACTATCTGACTGTGCCGACGAAGGGGCTGATCACCATCGGAGATGTTACGGTGGACGCGGAGCGCCATACGAAAAAGGAGGTCATAGAGCTCCGCAGGCATTCTTCCATGGTTTTTCAAGGGTATAACCTCTTCAAGAACAAGACGGCTCTTGAGAATGTCATGGAGGCTCTGACGGTAGTCCAGAAAAAGCCGAAAGCCGAGGCGGAAAAGACGGCTCTTGAGCTGCTTGAAAAGGTGGGGATGGGAGAGAGAAAGGATTTTTATCCGTCCAAATTATCCGGCGGACAGCAGCAGCGGGTAGGGATTGCAAGAGCTTTGGCTGTGAACCCTAATGTGGTTTTGTTCGACGAGCCGACGTCTGCATTGGATCCGGAGCTGGTGGGCGAAGTGCTGAATACCATCAAATCTTTGGCAGAAGACGGGACGACTATGATACTTGTAACCCACGAGATTGGATTTGCCAGAGAGGTTGCGACCCGGATCTTATTCATGGACGGCGGGCGCATTGCGGCAGACGGGACGCCGGAGGAGATCATTGACCATCCGGAGAATCCCAGGCTTAAACAGTTCCTGAATTTTGTGAATCGTAAATAGTATGGAAGGACTGTCGGGAAATGGCAAGGATGGCGTTTCCCGATGGTTCTTTTTGTGTAGAAAGGGCAGGAAGACATGGAAACAGGTGAACAGAAAAATGTAATCGAAAAGATTAAGAAGACGGCGGGAGAGTTAGAGCCAAAGCTGACAGCGATCAGGCGTGAACTCCATCAGTATCCGGAGCTTGGCGTGGATCTTCCCAAGACGCATGAAATCATCAGCCGGGAACTCCGAAAGATACCGGGACTTGAGGTACAGGAGCATAAGGCCGGAGGCTTTGGGATTGTTGCCGTCATGCGGGGGAAAAGGAGCGGAGGGAAGACAGTCCTTCTGAGAGCGGATATAGATGCGCTCCCTATTGAGGAAAAGGGAGAATGGGGATATAAGTCTATGAATCCGGGCTGTATGCATGCGTGCGGCCATGACGGGCACGCTGCCTGGCTGATTGGCGCAGCGATGCTCCTGTCAGAGATCCAGGAGGAATGGGGCGGCTGTATCAAGTTTGTGTTCCAGCCAGGAGAGGAGGTGGGGAAAGGGGCAGATACCTTAATCTGTGAAGACAAAGTGCTGGAGGCTCCGGATGTTGACATGGCATTTGCCGCCCACGGCTGGCCTTCCATCGAGAGCGGCAGGATTGGGATTGCCAGAAGCTATGCATTTGGTTGTGTGGGGTCATTCCGGGTGAAGATTACCGGAAAAAAAGGACATGCGTCCTGGCCGGAGCAGACCATTGACCCGATTGCTGCTGCGGGGGAGATCTACCAGCATATTCCTGCAATCCTGACGAGGAAGATTGGGGGTACGGCGTCAAAGGTGATGTCTGTGACTTATATGCAGGCAGGGGACCCAAAAGTGCGCAATGTGATCCCGGAGACCTGTGAGTTTGGCGGCACCATGAGGGCGGCCAGACGGGAGACGCTGGAGATCATGGGCAGGGAATTGAAGCAGGAGGCAAAGGCTGTGTGCAGCGTTTACGGGGCTTCCTGTGAGGTAGATGTGCAGTTTCACGGCGGCGCGGTGGAGAATGCACAGAGCCTCCTTAATGGAGTCAGAAATGCTGCTTCGCAGATTCTCGGACAGGGCCAGGCGTATATGATTGAAGAGGATAATCTTGGAGGAGAGAATTTTGCAGAGTATAGTGCGAGGGTACCGTCTGTGTATCTGTTTATCGGAATCCGGCCTGCAGGCGAGAAGGAGATTCCGGGACTTCACAGCCCGGATTACCGGTTTGATGACCGGGTGCTGGGAAAAGCTGCGGGAGTATTCGCGACAATCGGATATTATGGCTGTATGGGGAAGCTATAGAGTTTAGGTATAGACAATCTCTATAATTGGCGGCTAAGAGGGGGAAAATCTATTTGACAGATACAATTTTCTAGGAAATAATATTCATATGGGGTGGATGAATATGTTTGCGATTGAGAATTGTTACAGAATTATATTTGAAGCAATGCTCGAAGATTCTATATTTATGTGCATCGCGGAGAGGATTGAGGAGTATACGAAAGCAGGAGTAGCATTTGCGGCAGGGACAGGGAAAGTTCTTGCCTGTTCCTGTATGTGTGAAAAGTTGTTCCCTGTGTCTGCCGGGAGGGGGCATCTTACTTTTGAGGATTATATGGCTGTCTGTGACAGAAAGGAAGTGGATGGCAGCCGTGTATGCGTCACTCCTGTATATGGAGGGAAGATGGCGATTGGCTTTGTCATCCTGATTTTTGAAGAGAAGGAGGAAGAAGCAGCCTTTTATGAGTTAGGAGGGATTCTGGCGCAGAATATGAAGCGGTATTTCGAGGAGGAGCAGAAGCAGTATCTGTTCTGCCAGCCGCTTAAAGAGCATATGGCCGGATGGGTTCTTTTTGAAGAGGACGCCTCGGGGGTTATTAAGGAGTATGGTTTCCCTGAGGGGAATTATCTTGTTGTTTTATTCTGTAAAGACGGCGGCCGTGTACAGGAGAAGATGGCTGCTTTGCGGGCAGTATGGAATTGTCTGTACATTTACGAAAAAAGCCGGGAGGTGTATGTATTGCTGTACCATTTGAAGGAGCAGGATGCTTTTTCTGTTTATGGGGCAATGGAGGCGGAAAAGTGCGGCTGCTGTGTCAGCGAGGTTTTTTCGGATATCTGCCTGTGCAGGGAAAAGAAGAAGATTTTACAGAGAATGGCATGGGTTAAGGATTCCCGGGAAAGTGCTGTGGTGCGCAGGGAAAAGGAATGGTCTATGCGGGGAATGTACACGTATACGACCTCTCTGATTGAGAAGGCGGGGCTTAGGGACTATTCGGTTGAGCGGCTGCTTTTGGAGGATGAGAGAAACCATACGGAATTGTATCATACATTAAAGACTTATCTGCTTTGTGAGAATAATGTCACGGCTGCGGCGAAGAGGCTGCATATTCATAGGAATACGTTGGTTTACCGTCTGAAGCAGATTAAAGAGTGTATTGACGTGGATATGAATGATTTCGAGGTATCCAGAGAACTGCTGGCATTTATCATGATGTATGATATTGCAGGGCAAAGGTTAAGGAGTTAGGATAAGCTATGAGGATTGAGCGGGAATTGCCGGAGATTTTTGAGGAGTTTGGGGAACAGAGGAAGACCTCTTTTTTGGAGATTAAGGAGTATAAGGACCGGGGGATTCCTGTGGTGGGAATGTATTGTGCGTATTTCCCGCCGGAGCTTGCGATTGCGGCGGGAGCCGTCCCTGTGGCCCTATGTTCATTTGCAGAGGAGACGATTCCTGCGGCAGAGCGGTTCATGCCCCAGAGCATGTGCCCGCTGGTGAAGTCCAGTTATGGTTTTGCTGTTGAGGATAAATGTCCTCTTTTTCATTTTGCGGACTTAGTAATCGGTGAGACGACGTGTGACGGCAAGAAAAAGATGTATGAGATGATGGCGGAATTTAAGCCGGTTCATGTGATGGAGCTTCCTAACAGCCAGTCCGAGCGGGGATATGAATTCTGGCGGGGAGAGGTGATACGTGCCAAGGAGTTTCTGGAGGAGTTTTTTCATGTGGTGATTACGGAGGAGATGACTCGCAGTGCGGTGCATCTGAATAATCGGATCCGTATGTCGCTGAAATCTTTATGTGAAGTGATGAAGCTGGACCCTGTGCCTGTTTTGGGGGAAGATATTCAGAAGATGGTGCTTGGCAGTAAGTACCGATTTGATTTTCAGACGACCCCAGAGCTTGTGGCAGGAGTGAGGGAGAAGATTCTAAAGGAGTATGGCCAGGGTAAGAGGCAAGAGAGAAGGGTACGGATTCTGGTGACAGGCTGCCCGGTTGGAGGGGACAGCCTGAAGGTCATCCGTGCAGTCGAGGAAAACGGCGGTGTTGTAGTGGCGACGGAAAACTGCAGCGGCGTCCGTGCGCTTTCCCGGATGGTGGAAGAGGATACGGATGATATTTACGGGGCGATTGCCAGAAAATATCTGGCGACGGGATGTTCGATTATGACGCCCAATGATAACCGGATTGAACTGCTTGGAGAGATTATTGACGAGTACCATGTGGAAGGCGTGGTGGAGGTGATATTAAGGGGCTGCCATTCCACTGGGGCGGAGTCGTTCTATATCCGGAAATTTGTGAATGAGGAGAAGCGTCTTCCTTATATTGCCGTGGATACGGACTATTCCAATGCGGATTCGGGGCAGATTGCTACCAGGCTGACTGCATTTATTGAGATGATACAGGCAGAACGGTCGAAGGAGAAGCAGGCTAATATGAATGACTGTTATAGGATTGTGCTGTCGGGAACGAATAGAGGCTGCCCGGAACAGGAGATTTTTGAGGAGATCTGGGAATATACCGGGATTCCTGTAGCAGAGTTTGACAGGCAGGGATTCCCATCTGCCAGTGCGGGGCTTGAGTTTGACAAGCAGGGATTTCCGGTTGCTGCCGCGGGGGTTGAGTTTGGCAAGCGGGGATTTCCTGATGACGCCGTGGGGGATTCTCGGGTGGCTTATGAAGATTTGGTTAAGGTTGAAAAGGATTACCCCGATGGGCAGGGAAGGATTGCAGGGTATGTGCTGCCTGGGAAAACGAGGCGTCCTGTGGAGCAGCTGGTGGATATTCTGGTTCAGAATTATAGGATGAGGAAACAGTTTTCACAAGGTGAGAATTACGAGCAGCCGGATTATCTCTGGGTGGTCGCGGAATGCGCCGGGGATTTGGAACGGATTTACGAGGCGGCGAGGAAGGATATGGGATTTCAGGGGAGGCCAAAGCGGCCGGATGATAAGAGGATGTTTGTGTCTTGTATCAGGGGGCGGGACGACCGGAATCGGCTGATTGATGTGTGCAGGGAGTGTATGCGCGACCGGGACGGACATGTGGCGGTCGGTAACGGCTTTCAGGATGTATCGGAAAAAGAAGAGAATGTAAGGCTTCAGGAGAGGGTGCTTTCTCTTGCTGGGAAGATGAAGGATCGGGGCAATGTCTGGCTGGTTGAAAATTATTACTATGAGCTTGCTGTGGACTGTATGAGCGAGCAGATGGAGCTTGCGCCCTTTTATCCGGAGGAGCTTGAGAAGATTGGGAGAGAACTCTATGAGACTCTTTACTGGTATCTGCGGATGAAACGTAATGTGGCTTCTACCGCAGCGAAGATGAAGCTGCACCGTAATACGCTGCTGCCGCGGATTGCAAGGCTGAATGAGATGATAGAGGTGGACGAGATGGAAGGGGCGGATTGTGAGAGGATTCTGCTTGTGATGGAGGTTGAACGGAGAAAGAAGGCATAAAATAGCATATATTGTCGAAAAAAGTCGAAGAGAAATATAGAAAAGAAAAATAAAACCATTGCAAAAAATGGATAAGACTATTATAATTGTAAATAGATAAAAACAGTGATATCACTGACAGGGCTGGTCGAAAGACCCTGGTCCACCGAAACGGCGGGGAATTTCCTCGCCATTTTTGTTACAAAGAAAGATTTGTGCTGTCCATACGGGGCCCTTAATCCGACGGGAATCTGTGTATAGGAATGATTATATGGAGGAGCGTAAAAGACTCTTTCATGCACTGTTTCATTTCACAAGAAGATTGAATATCAGGTATGTCTGTGTGAAGATTAGAAAGGATGAATGTCAGGATATAGTCTCTTTAACTTCCAAAGTGTCCAAGGCGATTGTAGATGTATTCAGAATACATCAAGATTTTTGGAGACAATTTGACCATATTATTGTTTACTATGATAATGGACAGGTTGAACTGACAAAGATCTTGACTTCTGTTTTTCATACGCTCTATGTTCAAGTAGAGTTTCGGAAAGTAAAACCCATGAATTATAAACTTTTTCAAGTTGCTGATTTACTATGTACAATGGAACTCCTAAGAGAAAAGGCAGATGCTAATATATTTTCTCGATCAGAGCAAGAATTTTTTGGCTCTGTCCGTAATTTTAAGAAAAATTATCTCAAACTACTTCTGAAAAAGCATTTATAAAAATTGTCCCCCTTTTAAAATTCTCCGTCATATGTTAAAATATTTACAAACTTGAAATGGAAAGAAGGAGACTGGTGTATGGACAAATTATATGATGTAACGGCATTAGGCGAGATGTTAATTGACTTTACGATGAATGGAAAGAGCGATCAGGGGAATAATCTATTTGAGGCATGTCCCGGCGGCGCGCCGTGTAATGTGCTTGCGATGTTGAATAAACTTGGAAGAAAGACGGCATTTATCGGGAAAGTGGGCGAGGATCAGTTTGGCCGCCTGCTGAAGGGTACGATTGAGGAGCTTGGAATCGAGACAAAGGGATTGATACTGGATTCGGAGATTCCTACGACGCTTGCCTTCGTACATACTTTTCCGGACGGCGACCGGGAGTTTTCTTTCTACCGTAAGCCCGGAGCGGATATGATGTTGACGGAGGATGAGGTGGATTTTGAGTTAATCCGCCAGTCTAAGGTCTTTCATTTCGGCACGCTTTCTATGACGGACGAACCTGTAAAGGCGGCGACGAAGAAGGCTTTGGAAGCTGCGAAGGAAGCCGGATGTTTGATTACATTTGACCCGAATTTACGTCCGCCGCTCTGGCGTTCCTTAGATGAGGCGAAGGAGCAGATGGAGTTTGGTTTTCAGTATTGTGATGTGCTCAAGATTTCGGATAATGAGATTCAGTTTATCTCTGGCAAGGAAGATTATGATGAAGGAATCCGTTTCCTTCAGGAGAAGTATCAGATTCCGTTGATTTTCCTGACCATGGGGAAGGATGGCAGCAGGGCGTATTATAAGGATTTGCGCGTGGAGCGCAAAGGATTTACCGTGAAGGCGATTGAGACGACCGGGGCGGGGGATACTTTCTGCGGATGCGCGATTAACGGGGTGTTGACACACGGGCTTGAGAACCTGACCGAAGAGCTCCTGGGGGATATCCTGACTTATGCCAATGGTGGTGCGGCGTTGATTACCATGAAGAAGGGTGCAATCCGTTCCATGCCGGAGCCGGAAGAGATTACAAAACTTCTGGAAGCCTGACAATCGGAAGCAGACTGTTTAAGATGGAGCGTGGAAGATTATGAGGGTAGACCGTTTTAAGATGGAGCGGGAAGGGCTTGTCAAGGAAGGGCAGGAGGTTGAAATCAGTGAGAGGAGTGCCGTGACGGGGCAGTATACCTATCTGGTGGAGCCGTCCATTGCCATGTCTGGAATTTACAGGACAAGCGAGCGATTACACGCCCGCAAAGGTATCATTCAGAAGATTGAGAAGACGGACAAGGGGTTCTATTTGTTGGTCGAGACAGAAGGGTAGTCCTTAAAAGTCGTCCGTTGACATCATAGGAAAAAGCACATATAATAAAAAGCAGGAAATGATATAGAAAGAGTGGGGACCAGGCAGATGATTGCGAAGAATGATGAAGTAAAGAGAAGCAAAATATGGAGAATCGTTACTACGGTTTCGACAGTCGTAATCATTGTGGGGGCCGCATTGCTGCTTGCGAAGTTATTTACGACGAATCCGTTGGAGGGTGACTGGGCGGATGAAGACGGGAATTTTAATATGTCTATTATGAAGAACGGTTCCATGGTGATTACGATTCCAGAGGCGGAAGAAGCTGTAAGTGTGGATGTGGATATGAAGTATACGCTGAATAAGGATGAGAAGACCATTACCATCACGCCGGATGAGGCGGGATTTCAGAAGCTGGCTGACAAGACGAGCGGACAGTATACGGAGGAAGAGATCCGGCAGGCGTTATCAACGGTAATTACCACTTTTGATTACAGTGTGGATCAGGAGCAGCTTACCTTGACGGAACGGGAGTACGGCGAACAGTTAGTATTGATAAAAGAGTGATAAGGATACCCCTCTATCGGGCTTAGATATGCGGTAGAGGGGTATTTCATTACAATTCATAAACTATGGTTTAGGCAGGAAAAATAGAAAGGGGTAAGAAGCGGTATGTACAGAGATGAGACAAGAAAGGTTCAGATTGGAGATGTTACAATCGGGGGAGGAAGCCCTATTGCCATCCAGTCTATGACAAACACGAAGACAGAGGATGTGTCAGGGACGGTAGCGCAGGTTTTGGCTCTTGAGAAGGCTGGCTGTGAGATTATCCGCTGTGCCGTACCAACCATGGAGGCAGCTCAGGCCATTGGTCAGATTAAAGAGAACATCCATATCCCATTGGTGGCGGACATCCATTTTGATTATCGGCTTGCCATTGCCGCCATTGAGAACGGTGCGGACAAGATTCGGATTAATCCCGGCAATATCGGGGACGCAGGAAGGGTACAGGCTGTGGTAGATGCGGCAAAGGAGTATCAGGTCCCCATCAGGGTAGGGGTCAACAGCGGGTCTTTAGAGAAGCCTTTGTTGGAACGGTACGGAGGCGTGACTGCCGAAGGATTAGTGGAGAGCGCCATGGACAAGGTACATATGATTGAGAAGATGGGGTACGGCAATCTGGTGGTAAGTATTAAGTCCTCGGATGTGATGATGTGTGTGAAGGCCCATGAGCTGATTGCCAGAGAATGCCCTTATCCCCTGCATGTAGGCATTACGGAGGCGGGAACCCTTCTTGCGGGAAATATTAAGTCCTCTATCGGGTTAGGGCTGATTCTCAACCAGGGCATCGGCGATACCATCCGTGTGTCATTGACAGGCGATCCTGTGGAGGAGATTCGGTCTGCGAAACTGATACTCAAGACACTGGGATTGCGCAAGGGAGGTATTGAGGTGGTTTCCTGCCCAACCTGCGGCAGGACGAAGATTGACTTAATCGGGCTTGCGAACCGGGTGGAGCAGATGGTGGAGGATATCCCGCTGAATATCAAGGTGGCTGTCATGGGATGCGTGGTCAATGGGCCAGGCGAGGCGAAGGAGGCAGACATAGGGATTGCAGGCGGCATCGGCGAAGGGCTGTTGATTAAGAAGGGCGAGGTTGTAAAGAAGGTAAAGGAAGACCAGCTATTAGAGACATTGAGACAGGAGTTGTTGAACTGGAATGAGTAAGCCATTCTTTGAGGTATTTCCTACATTAAAAGTAGATGATGAACTCAGCGGCATATTTGAGCAGGCTGAGGTCAGCAAAGTGACCACAAATTCGGAACGGGACTTTATTAAGGTGCATCTGTTAAGCCGTTACCTGATTCAGAAAAAATGTGTCTATGAGGTGGAACGGAAGTTAAAGGAGCAGTTGTTCGGGCGCAGCTTTATAAAGATTGAGGTGAAGGAGCAGTACGACCTGTCTGAGCAGTATACGCCGGAGAATCTGATGAATGAGTATTTCGACAGTTTCCTTCTGGAACTTGACCAAAAGAGTGTGGTGGAACGCAGTATGCTCCAGAATTCAAGTTTCGAGTTCCAGGATGAGAATATCCTGTGCCTTACGCTTAGGGATTCCATTGTGGCGCAGGGGAAACGGGAGTCGATTACCAATTATCTTACGGATGTGTTCCGGCACAGATTCCGGCGTCCCATTGAGATTCGGGTGCGGTATGAGAAGCCTAAGGAGAGCGCTTTAAAATATAATGAGATAAAACTGAAACAGGAAGTGGAAGAGATTCTGAAAGTGAACGCCACCATCCAGCAGGAAAATGCGAGGAAGAAGGGGCAGCAGGCAGACGGGGAAGGAATGCCCACCGGGGATGACGCTTTCGGGCAGAATGGTGAAAGCCATTCCGGCGGCTTTGGGAAGGCTGCGGGACAGGATGAAGGCAGAGGCTCCGGAAAGACTGCTGCACGGGATTCGGGCAAAAAGAGCCAGACGTCCGGCGGCGGAAACGAAAATATAGATGTACCGAAAGAAAATAAGAATTTTAAAAGTTCTTTCGGTGCATCGAAAAAAAGAGGATTTTCCAAAGGCTCATGGGGGAAATCCTCAGACGACCCGAACCTGGTCTATGGACGCGACTTTAACGACGAGCCGATGGAGCTTCGCCAGGTAGTAGGCGAGATGGGAGAGATTACGTTCCGGGGGAAAGTGATCAGTTTTGAGACACGTGAGATTCGCAATGAGAAGACGATTGTCATATTCTCTGTGACTGACTTTACGGATACCATCACAATCAAGCTGTTTGTCAGAAATGACCAGCTCCCCGACATACTGGGCGAAGTAAAAATGGGCGCGTTCCTGAAAATCAAAGGCGTGACCAATATTGATAAATTTGACGGTGAGCTGGTTATTTCTTCTGTGGCAGGCATCCGCAAAATCAGTGATTTTACAGAGTCCCGCAAAGATACGGCGCCTAAGAAACGTGTGGAGCTGCACTGCCATACGAAAATGAGCGACATGGACGGCGTGACGGAGGTAAAGGATTTGCTGAAACGCGCCCATGACTGGGGGCATAAGGCGTTAGCCATCACAGACCACGGGGTGGTGCAGTCATTCCCGGACGCCAACCACTATATCGAGACCCTTGACAAGGACGATCCTTTCAAGGTCATTTACGGTGTGGAGGGATATCTGGTGGACGACCTTGCGGATGTGGCTGTGAATGAGAAAGGACAGCCGCTTTGCGGGACGTATGTGGTATTTGACTTGGAGACCACGGGGTTCAGTCCGATTAAGGATAAGATTATCGAAATCGGCGCCGTGAAGGTGGAGCAGGGGAAGATTACGGAGAAGTTCAGTACATTTGTGAATCCTAAGGTGCCGATTCCCTTCCAGATTACCCAGCTAACCAGCATTACGGATGAGATGGTGCTGGACGCGCCGGATATTGAGACGGCGTTGCCTGAGTTTCTTGCATTTATCGGTGACGCCGTTTTGGTGGCGCACAATGCCTCCTTTGACGTAGGGTTTATTGAACAGAACTGTAGATATCAGGATATTGTGCCGGACTTTACCTCTGTGGATACGGTGGCCATGGCGCGGATTCTGCTTCCCACCCTATCCAAGTTCAAATTGAATGTGGTGGCAAATGCCCTTCATATTTCTCTGGAAAACCATCACCGGGCGGTGGACGACGCAGGGGCGACGGCGGAGATTTTCGTGAAGTTTATTGAGATGTTAAGAGACAGGAATATCACAGACCTTACGAAACTGAACCAGTTCGGGGCCAACAATGGGGATGCGGTGAAGAAGCTGCCCACCTATCATGTGATTATCCTTGCTAAAAATGAGATTGGGCGGGTGAACCTTTATACGCTGGTGTCTAAGTCCCATCTGGAATACTATGCCAGAAGGCCAAGAATACCCAAGAGCGAGCTGTCGAAGTACCGGGAGGGGCTGATTGTGGGGAGCGCCTGTGAGGCGGGAGAGCTTTATCAGGCATTATTGAATGAGAAGTCGGAGGAGCGGATTGCGCGGATTGTGAATTTCTACGACTATCTGGAAATACAGCCCCTTGGCAACAACCGGTTTATGATTGAAAGCGAGCGGGTGACAAAGGTTCAGAGTGAAGAAGATTTGAAGGAGATCAACCGGAAAATCGTGGAGCTGGGGGAACGTTTCAAAAAGCCTGTGGTGGGGACTTGCGACGTGCATTTTATGGAGCCGGACGACGAGGTATACCGGCGTATCATCATGGCGGGAAAGGGATTTTCCGATGCGGACAACCAGTCGCCGCTGTTCCTTAGGACTACGGATGAGATGCTGGAAGAGTTTGAGTATCTTGGCTCTGCCAAAGCGCAGGAAATCGTGATTGATAACCCTTGCCGGATTGCGGATATGGTGGAGCGGATTACGCCTGTGCGTCCGGATAAATGCCCGCCTGTGATTCCGGATTCGGATAAACTTTTGCGGGAAATCTGTTACCAGAAGGCGCATTCCATGTACGGGGAGAATCTGCCCCCAGTGGTGACGGAGCGGTTGGAGAGGGAGCTTAATTCTATCATATCTAACGGATTTGCCGTAATGTATATTATTGCCCAGAAGCTGGTGTGGAAGTCCAACGAAGACGGATATCTGGTAGGCTCCAGAGGTTCGGTAGGATCTTCCTTTGTGGCGACAATGGCGGGTATTACGGAAGTAAACCCTTTAAGCCCCCATTATTATTGCAGCCATTGCCATTACAGTGATTTTGAGTCTGAGGAAGTTAGGGCCTATGCAGGGGGATGCGGATGGGATATGCCGGATAAGGCGTGTCCGGTCTGCGGGGAGCCGCTTGTAAAGGACGGGTTTGATATCCCGTTTGAGACGTTCCTTGGGTTCAAGGGGAATAAAGAGCCGGATATCGACCTTAATTTCTCCGGGGATTACCAGAGCCTTGCCCATAAGTATACGGAGGTCATTTTCGGGGCGGGGCAGACGTACCGGGCGGGAACCATTGGAACGCTGGCGGATAAGACGGCCTTTGGCTATGTGAAGAATTATTTTACCGAGCGGGGGCAGGGAAAACGAAAATGTGAGATTGACCGGATTGTCCTTGGCTGTACGGGTATCCGCAGGAGTACCGGGCAGCATCCGGGGGGAATTATCGTACTGCCTTTAGGCGAGGAGATTAATACCTTTACGCCTGTGCAGCATCCGGCGAACGACATGAATACGGATATCGTGACCACCCATTTTGACTACCATTCCATTGACCACAACCTGTTGAAGCTTGATATCCTGGGGCATGATGACCCGACGATGATTAAGACGCTGGAGGAGTATATCAGTTCTCCTGCCATGGAAAATGAATATAACGAGACGGACAATAAGTTTGTGGCAACGAATATCCCTCTGGACGATAAGGGGGTGATTTCCCTGTTCCATGATACGTCGGCGCTTGGGATTACGCCGGATGATATCGGGGGATGCCCGGTGGGGTGCCTTGGAATTCCGGAGTTCGGGACGGATTTTGTTATCCAGATGGTGGTGGACACGAAGCCCCAGACCTTGTCGGACTTGATTCGGATCTCCGGGCTGTCCCATGGGACGGATGTGTGGCTGAATAATGCCCAGGAGTTGATCCGCTCCGGAAAGGCGACGATTTCTACGGCAATCTGTACCCGTGACGATATTATGACCTATCTGATTAATAAGGGGATGGACTCGGAGCAGTCCTTTACCATTATGGAGAGGGTGCGGAAAGGGACTGTGGCGAAGGGGAAATGTAAGGATTGGCCTGAATTTAAGGAGGATATGAAGGCTCACGACGTGCCGGACTGGTACATCTGGTCTTGTGAGAAGATTAAGTATATGTTCCCGAAAGCCCATGCGGCGGCGTATGTCATGATGGCGTACCGGATTGCTTACTGTAAGATTAACTTTCCGCTGGCGTATTACGGGGCTTATTTTGGGATTCGTGCGGATGCATTTTCTTATGAAATTATGTGCCAGGGGAAGGAGAACCTGAAACGGTATATTGACGATTACAACCGGCGTTCGGATGCCCTGAGCAAGAAGGAGCAGGATACCATGAAGGATATGCGGCTGGTGCAGGAGATGTATGCCAGAGGGTACGAGTTCGAGCCTATGGATATCTATCAGGCCAAGGCTTCTAAGTTCCTGATTGTGAACGGGAAGCTGATGCCGCCGTTGGTCAGTATTGAAGGCATGGGGGATAAGGCGGCGGAGGCTGTGGAAGAGGCGTCCAAGGATGGGCAGTATCTCTCGCTGGATGATTTCCGGCAGCGGACGAAGGCGAGCAAGAGTGTGATTGATTATATGGTGAAGCTGGGGATTTTGAAAGGGCTGCCGGAGTCGAACCAGTTGTCGCTGTTTGATTTGTAGGTTGGTATGGGGGGATGAGATTGAGGCAGTCGCAGATTACGTTTTGGTGTCATGAGATTATCCGCTGTCAGGCGCAGGCAGAAGGATTCTATATTGACGCTACCATGGGGAAAGGCAATGACACGCTGTTCCTCTGCAAGCTTGCGGGGGAATCGGGACGTGTCCTGGCGTTTGATGTGCAGGAGGAGGCTTTGCGACGGACGGGACAGTTACTTGAGGAATCTGGTATGCGCAAGCGGGCAGAGCTAGTGTTGGACGGACATGAGCATATGGAGCGGTATGCGAAACCAGAGACTGCGGATGTGATTTGTTTTAATTTCGGGTATCTGCCGGGAGGCGACCATAGGGTCTCCACATCGGCGGATACCAGCGTGGAGGCGGTTAAAAAAGGGCTTGGGATTTTAAAGCATGGCGGGATGATGAGCCTGTGCATTTACAGCGGCGGGGATACGGGGTTTGAGGAGAAGAAGAAGATTCTGGGATACATCCAGAATCTTCCGGCGCGGGAATATACTGTGATTGTGAATGCGTATTACAATCGGGCGAACCATCCGCCATTGCCTGTGTTTATTTTTAAGAAGTAAGGTTATTGAATTTTTTAATAGAATATATGTTCGGAAAACTTGACGTTTTATATCTTAAAAAGTATAATTTTAGATACGAGGTGTACGAAACTGTCAAAGGAAACCCTTATTTAGAGAGGCTATAGCCAAATTGACAGATGAAAGGGGCGGAGAAGATGAGTAAGGTGTATGTATCAGTGGAAGAACGAGAAGATAGTGTAGCATGCCAAATACATGGTATCTGGTGGAAACGGGAATGTGCATGCAATGAGCTATGAATGAAACCAGATAAGGATAAAACTCAAAAATTGTGTTTAAGGGCAGGCTTAACGCCTATCTTGCCGACATTGACAGGCAAGCACAGGAACGCTTTGAAAGGCTCATAAAGGGCATGAAACAGGCACAGGGCATAACGGAACGGCTAAAGGAAGAAAATGCCGTAGAATGGACAGGACGGCTCAATAACATAAGGGCTTGTGCGAGGGAGATTGTGAACGAGGAAATTATTCAAATGTAAAAGATAAGGGTGGGGAAAACCTCACCCCTATTTTCGTCAAACAATGCAATTTCAATGTGAAGATGACAGTATTGAAAATTGCTTTAAAGCCCTTTCATCATGCGTGTGGACATCAGGCAAGTTTCTCCGTTGGCAAAATGGATGATTCGATTTTTAGTGTCAACTTCTTTTATATTATTTTTGTTTACCAAAAATGCCCGATGGCAACGCACAAAATTGCTGTCCAATACGCCTGTTAGTTCTTTTAAAGTGCTGGGAAATTCAATCTGGCGGTCTTTTGCATGGAGAATGACTTTATGGATATTGCTGGAAGTTTCAAAAAATAAAATATCCTCATAATTCACGTTGATTTTTCGTCCGCCAACTTCAAGGGTATAGACCTTATGTGTCTTGTTGGTTTGGAGCGTATGTCGTTCCATAGCATTTAATAGACATTCTCTGAGTTTCACTTTCGCTTCGGCAGGATTGTCTTTTAATACAAAGTCCATCGCCTCTACCCGATACTGAAAAGTCATATAGCTCAGTTCTGAATGTGCTGTTATGAATATGATGAAACCACGGGGGTCATACAATCTGATTTGCTGTGCCAGCTTCATTCCATTCATGTTGCTGTTCAAGTCAATATCAAGGAAATAAATGCCTGTGTTCTGGCTGGTCTTGACTTTTTCCAACAACATATAAGGGTCTCCTGTATCTAAAGTAAGCTGCATATCTAATTCTTCTATCAGAACAGTATTTTGAATGATATTTACAACAGTCCGCCGCTGTGCGGCATTGTCTTCGCATACAAAGATGTCCAGCATATGATGTCATTCCTTTCTGTCAGTAAGTTCCAGATGCTGCGTGAAACGGCCGTTTAGCATGGAGGTTTCCAGCAGCGCGTTGTCATAGGAACTGATGATCTTCCGGGCATTGGAAAGTCCGATTCCCTGATGTCCGGTCTTTGTGGTAAAACCTTTTTGCTTTAATTTATGTAATACTGCGCCCTGATCCTGAAAGCTGTTGGAGATGGTGATGGATACGCCGGCCTCGTGCCGAATGATATTTAAGCCTGCCTGCGGCTGTTCTGCCAAAGGTGCGGCTTCGATCGCGTTGTCCAGAAAAATCCCCAGTATGCGGGCGAGGTCTACGGTGTTCATCGGAAAGTTGTCCACCCGGCAGGGAATGTCGATCGTGACATCAATTCCTGACTCATGGGCGTAGATCATTTTTGCAGAGAGCAGGCTTTTGATCTCCAATACATCAATATTACCGAGTTGATTCAGTTTGTAATCCCCCTGGTCGATCAGAGCCTTTGTGGGGAAGATCTTTGTTTCAAAATATTGCGCAAGTTCGTCTATGTCACGGTTTGCAATATAGCCGGACAGGGAGAGTAAAATATTGATATAGTCGTGCTTAAAGGAGCGCAGGCCGTTATACATGGCTTCCAGGTTGTGTGTGTAATCCTGTAAGTCCTGCATGGCCTTCTGCTTCGCCTCTGTCTGCATTTTTTCCTGATAGGAGCAGTGTACGGCCAGAAGCAGAAAGAGCATAACGAATAGATACCCTGAAATATGCAGGACATTATTGTATATCATTTTGCCGACAGAGCCGTTTTGCCCCGGGATCAGATCGTCGAACAGATAGATGGTGATAAGGAGCAGCAATCCGGCGTCGATCAGATACCAGGTCTGTGGAAGGCGTAAAACACTTTTTCCAGAAAGCAGCAGTTTCCTGAGCTGCCTGCCGCAAAAAAGCGTCGCCCAGTAAAACAGCAGAATATGAATCATATGGACAATGGAAGAAACATACGGCTGCTCGATGAAAGATGTGGGAATCAGCATATGCAGAAAGCCTGACACCAGGTTATCCGTCACGAGTGCAAGCACAAACCCGATCATACCCATACAGACATTTTGGGCGGCGGTATCCCGGCAGAAAACCAGCCCGTAAATACAAATGACCGCCGGAATACCGAACAGGCCGTAGGGTATACAGGACAGGAACTTTATGGGCATTCCGGCAAGCAGCAGCGACAGATAAAGAACGATAAAGGCTTTGAGGCCCATACGCCCGGGCCATACATTGCGAACAGCAAGGGAAAGCTGAAAAAAAGACAATAACATTTCATTGGATTCCTTCTTTTGGTATTTACACGCCTAATTATACTTTATATCATTCTTTACAGCAAGCCTCGTTCGACGAAAATGAAGAATAAGTGCGTATGCAGGAAAGGAAAAAATGCACTTATGCAGGAATGGCGGCGTTTTATGACTGTTTTGGAAGAACTGCCGTTTTCCCTGTTATACTGTTTGACAGAAAATAAATTTATTCAGAAAGGAAACAGAAAGTTATGAAGCATTTTTTAAAAGGAGCTGCCGCGGTGGCGATCGTACTGTTTGTCGTGATTTTGATCCACATTATTTTCAATGTGATGGGTATTGACCTGAACAAATACATCAATAATGTTGTGGAAATTCTGCTGGCATCAAGTTTTGCTACGATGATTTATCAGGCATTGATCAGGAAAGAGAAGGATGAATAAATTCTCTGATGAGCAACTTATTCATCCAGGAATTTGTGCTGAAGCGTCACAAATTCTGTTGATCACAGAGCAGAATCTGAAATTCTGCTCGCGTTCTCAGCGCAAAGCGCTTCGGAATGGAGGAAAGGATGAATAAATTCTCTGATGAGCAATTTATGATCGCGACCATGAGCATGGCAGTGGAGGCTGATAAGAGTCCCCGCTGTCATGCTGTTTTAAGCAGGCTAAAGATTATTTTCGCGATACAGCTGCTCTCTGTATTTCGGATTGGAAAGAGCAAGCTGCATATCCTCGGTCCTGCCGGCATGCAAAAGAGCCTGTATTAATTGGGACAGTCGTTGTTCACCTGCTTTTCTTCCCTCTTCCAGGCCGATCTTATGCCATTCTTCCCGTTCACTCTTCATATGTTTTTCTTCATTGTATTCAAAGATACTCACAGCGATCGCCTCCGCACGATTCCTGGACAGAAACTCCGCAGGAATACCGTTGTCGATACAGTGTGTGACTGCACATTCTACGGCATCTGCTTTTTGTCAGCATACCACAGGATTAACGGAATTGTAAATAAATTCTTTATTAAAATCTTGAAACCTGTCCTGGCAAAGTATTTCTGTAAATTTCCTGAAAGGAAGTTCCAGGTATACCTTTGGCTATTTTGTGATAAGACAAAAAATGACAAAACAGAGTGAGAAAATGAAAGATGGATCCAAAACTATACTATAATGGGAGAGTTTTGTCCGGGCGGATTTCGTAATTGAAATTGCACATGGGAGGGGATATTTGCTATACTGTAATACGGTAGAAAAGCTCCGGGCTGTTTCCTGCCCTGTCATGGTGCTGTCTGTTCATGGCAACAGCAACGCAGAGGAAGAACAGCAGGAAACTGAGGGAGACGACAGGAAGGCTTCGGAATGGAAAAAATACGGAAGAAGCGGCAAAGAGATACTTTTACGATAACAAAGAAATAACAAAGAAAAAGGAAGAGAGTAATGGACATCCTAAACAGCATAACGATACGTCATGTAAAGAAATATTACGGCAGCGGCAGCAGTCAGGTCAAGGCACTGGATGGTGTGGATCTGTCGGTTGCGCAGGGGGAGTTCGTCGCCATTGTGGGAGCGTCGGGCAGCGGTAAGACGACGCTTCTAAATATGATGGGAGGTCTGGATGCGCCTACGGAGGGCGAGGTGATCGTGGACGGTGTGAATCTGGGCGGTCTGCGGGAGGAACAGCGGGCGGTTTTTCGCCGGAAGAAGGTAGGTTTTATTTTCCAGAATTATAATCTGGTCCCCACGCTCACCGTGGAGGAGAATATCCTGTTTCCGCTGGATCTGGATGGTTCTGCGCCTGATTTTAAGTTTCTGGAGGAGATGACGGAGCTTCTGGGGCTTAGAGATAAGCTGCAGGTCTATCCGGGGGCGCTGTCCGGGGGACAGCAGCAGCGGGCTGCTATTGCACGGGCGCTGATGGCGAAGCCTGCCATTATTCTGGCGG
>OFGE01000707.1_pt1 | contig 34962 bp, 41 predicted proteins | sample 1521681 | NCBI WGS metagenome assembly OFGE01 (sample SAMEA3504093, study PRJEB24116) | mouse gut metagenome | biome: mouse gut; feature: mouse-associated habitat; material: faeces | place: Denmark | collected 2011
TTCTGTATATTGTGTAGCCATGTTCATTCCTCCATCTGTTCTATTATACTTTCCTGTTGGGAATTTTCCATGTCTAACTTGTACTAATTATATTCTAACACCAAGCTGCATAATCTTCCCGATTTCCGGACGGCAATGGAGCGGATGCCGGAGATTGACGAAAGCTGGATGCGGCTGAATGAGGTTCTGAAGATTGACGAAAGCTTCCTGCATAAAAACCGGGAAGGGTTGATGCGTTTCCTATGTAACGGCGGTGCGGAGATCTTCCGGGCTTTTTTGTCCGGAGACTTAGAAGCGAAAAAAGAAAAAACCAGGCGACTCTGTGTTGCTGAGATTGCCGGGCGGTTCCGGGAAGTGAAATATTATAAAGATGATCTGGAACGGGAAATTGCGCTTCAGGTTCCGGAAGATGTACAGCAGCTTTGGATGAAGAATATGGAAATGAAGAAAAAGCAGATGAGGCTGTGGGAAGAAGACCGTTTGCTGCCGGTCATGCAGATCGGGGAAGTGATCGGGCATACCTGCCTCTCCTACCGGGATGGAGGGTATAAAAGATGCCTGCTGTCTTGTTTTGACGCCAACAAAAAAGTCCTGTATCTTTCTGCGGACGGCACGCTTACGTTCCGGGCAATCATCCGCCTGACAAAAGGGGCATTTTGCAGAATGCCGGGAAAACACCGGGGACTGCAGTTCGCGGACCTTACCAGAGAAGAAACGGAAGTGAAGACAGGGGACAGACGAAAAGAATATCTGACCTTGTTTCTGGAGCGCCCGTATTTTAAAGGGATTTCAGAGGATAAGGAGAAGGAAGCCATCTGTCTGGCCGTGGAGATGCTGAAAAAGAAGGCAAAACAGCTTAAGGCAGAACGGGTTTTGAGCGATTCCTATAAAAAATATGCGTTGGAAGGGAAAGAGTTTATCCGTGCAAAGTATTATATGTATATTTCCGCTTCCAAGAATGGGGAACAGTATCTGGACAGCCTGGGCGGTATGGCCGGTGCAAGTGAGGAAGGAAGCTATGAGGAAGGTTATTTTCTCCTTCCGGAATCCTTTGTAAACCCGGAAGCAGGGAAAGAGAAACAGGAGGATATCAATGGGTGAAGATATAATTTTATGCCAGAGGGAAATCCGGCGCCTGCGGTGTGTGGTAAGGACATATGAAGCACAGTTGCGGGAGATGGAAAGTTATCTGGGGGCAGATGGCAGAAAATCCGCTGTTTGGGGATGAAACAAGACAGGTTGCCAGGGAGATTTTCCGAACCTGGAAGCGGATACTGGAGGAATAAAGAAAGGAGCAGCTTATGCCGAAATTTATGGGGATTGATTTGCTGGACAGCTTAGAGAGAATCATGAAAAAGAATACGCTGAGCTATCAGGGGGATTTTTCGTATGACCGGAAGGAGCTTGAAGAAGTAGCAGCCAAAGCGGATGCGCTGCCTTTAAGGGAGCGGACGTATCTCTGGATGTCCCGCCGCTGCGGTACGTGGTGCCTGAAAGAGCGGCGGGTGTATTTGAAGGAAACTGCAGCGTATAACATCTGGACCTATTATGGTGATGGGAGAAGCGAGCGGATTTTAGCTTATGCCGTAGAAGTGACAGGTTTGGAAGATGGGAAGGTGATCGGAAACTTGTACCCTCTTGATTACCGGGAGCATGTGGAATACGTGAGAAAAGTTTCTGTGCCGGTAGAAAAGGTGAGGGTGGTTTATGAGAAAGGCGAGTATTACCAGGAGGTAGATGATCGGATTCGCAAGGAGGAGCATAAAATCTTTGGCAAATTTCTACACTCCGAGTATGTTCCAAGTGACAGCGCGGCATTGGAAACTGTCTTGTGGCAGGAAGAACAAAAAAGAAGAAATATGCGGTGTGGGAAGATTGAGAACCATATCCGGAATATCCGAAGAATGGCCGCATAGATAATGAGGTGGATTCTTTAAAGGATACAGCAGCCTGTAAAGGCTGTTGTGTCCGCTGTCAGAATGAATCCGGTTATTCTTGTGGATTCTTTTAAGAAGATGTGGTAAGATAAAAACAAGGAGAGATAGATGGATGAAAGTAGAAAATATACTTGCGAAAAATATTACTGCAGCCGGAGACCGGGCCAATTATGATGCGGCTTGTAAACGGCTGCTTGCAAATAAGATTATCCTTGCATGGATTATGAAAAGCTGCCTGGAGGAATTTCAGGATTTTACAGTAGATGAAATTGCTGACAAATATATAGAAGGCAGTCCGCAGATTGCCAGGATAGCAGTAAATCCGGATGAGGAGACCGATTCAAAAGGAGAACAGATTGAAGGCAGTAAAACGGAAGACAGCACGATGAAAGAAGGAACGGTTACCTATGATATCCGTTTTTATGCGTTGGTTCCACAGTCGAAAGAAACCATAAAATTGATTCTTAATGTAGAAGCACAAAACAATTTTTATCCGGGATACCCGATTATCAAGAGGGGGCTTTATTATTGCAGCCGTATGATTTCCTCCCAGTATGGGGTAGAATTTACGGATGGGCATTATGAGAAGATCCGTAAAGCCATAAGTATCTGGATTTGTGCAGACCCGCCGAAGTACCGTGAAAATACGATTACAAGATATACGGTCCGGGAAGAAAATATAGTGGGTAATATAGCGGAAAAAAGAGAGAATTATGATTTAATAACGGCTGTGATTGTATGCCTTGGAAATTCGGGAGACGATAAGTATACAGGGATTTTAAAACTTTTGGATGTTTTGCTTTCGGCAGAAAGGAAACCGGATGAGAAGAAGAGGATCCTGCAGGATGATTTCAATATTAAAATGACAAGGGAGTTAGAAAGTGAGGTGCTCTTAATGTGCAATTTGAGTAAAGGAATAGAAGAAAAAGGGATCAAAGAAGGGATTAAAGAAGGGATTAAAGAAGGAATCCTGTCGTCTATCAAAAACCTGATGGAAAGCATGGATTGGAGTGCAGAGCAGGCAATGACAGCGCTTAAAATCCCGGAATCTGAACAGGTTCAGTATGTCAATGGATTAAAGAAATAAACAGATATCGTTGAAGGAAAATTAGTCGCCAGGTGCGCATAATTGATAAAAAGTCCTATATTATGCACATCCCTAAAAAGGGATGCAGCCTGGAAAAGCAACACGAATGAAAAAAGCATGGCAGTCTGAAAGGGGTTCTTTCTGCACTTTGGGTAACTCATTATTCTCATTTTAATTTGTTAAACCAATTTGGCGGCTTATGGCAAATTTAGAGAATATTCGGTACCCAAAGCACAGAAAGAACCCTGAAAGGATTTCCATGCTTTTTCTGTGTTTAGGAACTGTTAATCAAGCCCTTTTCTCTCTGTCCTGCCTAACAGGTAATCCGTGGAGCAGCCATAATATTCAGCCAGTGCAATCAGGATATCAAGAGGAAGTTTTCTGGTTCCGTTTTCATAATGGGAATAGGCCCTCTGACTGACACCAAGGGCATCTGCCAGTTCTTTCTGTTTGATATCGGAATCTTCCCGTAACCCCTTAATACGCGTAATATCTACCGTAGCCATATTCTTCGTCCTCCTGTAAAGAATTATAGGCAGAACAGATTGGACTACATTGTTTTGGAACAATATAGACTAAAGAAGGAAGATTATTTTTAAAAACTACTGGAAGTTTTCTCCTTCTCTCCGTCATTCAGGCTTCGTACAGTTTCCCAGCAAATTTTTTTGCCAGAAAGAATAAGGGCCTTTTAGGTCATTGGCCGGGATTGGTGAAATAAAAAGCAATACGAAAAATCTGATTGGGGAAGGATGCAGGCATGGCAGCTGTAAAGGATTGCCATGCCTGTTTTATGCAGACGAAGGGGGTGCTTTGCTCTTTCCCTTTGTGCGTCCCAGCAGATAATCCGTGGAACATCCATAAAAATCTGCCAGTGCGACCAGGATATCAAGGGGAATTTTTCTGGTTCCATTTTCATAATGCGAGTATGACCGCTGGCTGAGATTCAGAATCTTCGCCAGCTCTTTTTGGCTCAAATCCTGGTCTTCTCTTAAATCTTTTATATGTCTTACATCAATTCCCAACATTTTATACCTCCATAAGTTTATTATATGCAGAACAAAATGGTCTATGATTTTCAATGTTCTCATGTGTAAGAAAATGATTGGAGGAATCAAGGCAATGAACAATAGGAAACGGCTCATGGAAGCAGCTCTGCTGATTTTAGCGGTGGCAGGTATGATATGCTATGGCACGAAAGGCTCCGAGGAATGGGAAGATAATCATAGGAATTCCGGATGCGGTAAGCAGTATGTCCAGTGATAACTGGCAGTATTTAAAAGTGGTGGCAAATAGTGACCGGATTGAGGATAAGGAAGCCTTTGCCCGCGAGGTAGTCCAGATGTGCCGGGAGAATTCGTTCCATACCATCCGGTTTTCTACAGATATCAATGGTTATCCAAGAGGGCTTACGATTACTGTATATTTAAACCGCAGGGGTGTGGAGAAAAATGAGCCGGTCTGTGAGATTGACTTCCGTACCGAAGAATACAGGGAAGACTGGGATATCAAAAATAATGTGGAGCATTTTCAGCTCTATCTGGATGGGAAGGAATTGATTTTTTATATTAATGAAGATTTAGGATTTTGATGTTCGGACGGAAAATGCTGTGATGTCGGAAATACGGGCAGAAAGTCAGACAGGAATGGAGTAATATAATGGGAAGCCAGTTGCATTTTGAAGAAGGGAATCCTATAATAGAAACTATAAATGGATAGGGAGAAGCACGCAGATGTTTTTTATCATGGGAATTACCCAGGGAAGAAAGGATTTTGACTATAATCAGATGATGGTCTGTGCGCATTGCGGTTCTTATGGAAGATACCAGGTGTACATGACTTACATGTGCTTGTCGCTGTTTTTCATTCCCTGTTTGAAATGGAGCAGACAGTACTATGTACAAAGTACATGCTGCAATACGGTTTATTCTCTTGCGCCGGAGATTGGGAAGCAGGTTGCAGGGGGAGAAAAGATAGAAATCCTGCCGGAACATCTGACACAGGTACAGGCAGGATACAAAAGCAGAGTCAAAAGATGCGTAAACTGTGGATATGAGACGCAGGAAGAGTTTGAATACTGCCCGAAATGTGGAAGGAGATTTTGATTATGGCTATATTAGTGATTTATTTTTCACAGACAGGAACAACCAAAGGGGCCGCTGAGAAGATTGCGGGGTTAAAGAAGGCGGACTTAGTGGAAATTAAGCCCCAAAGACCTTATGAGATGTCTTATGGGAAGACGGTATTGACCTCTATGAAAGAGATCTTTACAAAAGCGCGTCCAACGCTTGCAATGGAGATACCGGACGTACAAAAATATGACCGTATTCTGATTGGGTTCCCGGTCTGGTGCGGGGTCGCGCCAAATGTAGTTCTGACGCTGTTAGATGCCCTGGATTTAAACGGGAAACATGTGGCTGTATTTACCACAAGCGGCGCCACAAAACCGGTGAAACTTGCCGTAAAGCTAAAGAAGATGTATCCGGAGGCCAGATGGCATAAGCCGTTAAATGCAAATGGCATGACAGAGGAAGAAATCTGGAACTGGATGTAAGGCGCATAGGTTCCGGAAGATGCTTGAGCTAAAAAGCAAAGAGAGGGTAAGAAATCATGGTGAAACAGATTGTAAGAGATGTATTCTTTCTGGGGCAGAAATCAGAACCGGCAACAAAGGATGACCTACAGGTAGGAAGAGACCTGCAGGATACCTTACATGCCAACCGTGACCGCTGTGTCGGCATGGCGGCTAATATGATCGGCGTGAAGAAGAATATCATCATTGTAAATATGGGAGCCGTTGACATTGTAATGTTCAATCCGGTGCTGGTTCGGGGAGACGGGCTTTATGAAACAGAGGAAGGCTGCCTGTCCCTTGACGGGGTCCATAAAACAAGCCGTTACCAGGAGATAGAGGTAGAATATTTAGATTTCAACTGGAAAAAGCAGAAGATCAAGCTGAAAGACTGGCCGGCGCAGATTGCGCAGCACGAAATAGACCATCTTTCCGGGAGGGTGATATAGGTATCGTTCGATGATTAAGCCGTGGGGATTTGCGCCGGTTAAGGGGCAACCGGTTAAGTATGAAGATGAGGAAGAAGAAAAGACCTATGCAGAAGCTCCATATTACTCTTATGTTCCGAAAGATACGGAAATGCAGAATTATAAGCATACTTATATTCGTTTTGCAAATCTTCAGGACCATCATGTATTGACCGTAAATATGGGAAAGAAAAGAAATGGATTTAATATCTGCACTAAATGTGGCGGAGCAGAGATAGCTGAACCGCTTCAGACGGGTGATTTTCGCGTCTTCAAGCCTTATTATGACCGCTATCAATGTAGCCATGATAGAATTGAAACAAATATTTATCTTGGATACGAATTTTTGACTGATATGTTTATGCTAGATATTAGATATGATAATCAGAGGTTGGTATCAAATTATGACAATGAGGAAAAGAACATTCTCCGCTCTGCTGCAACGACCTTGCATGAGGCAATTAAAAAGGCAGTGTCTCTTTCATTGGATATTGATTATAATGAAATCAATGGCGGATGGAGAACACGTCTTGAGGAAAACGGTGAAGTACATATTGAGATGTTTTTTTACGACAATCTGACCAGCGGCGCCGGTTATTCTTCACTTATTGGGAAAGATGAAATACTGGATGATGTTCTTTCAAAAACAAGAGAAATCCTAACAGAATGCACCTGTTCAAGGTCATGCAGAAACTGTCTTGACAATTTCTATAATCAGAGAAATCACGATATCTTTGATAGGACGCTGGCGATACAGCTCCTTGAATATGCTCTGGATGGAAAATATCCGGAGGATTACTCAAAAGAAGAGTACAATATATTGATAAAATATCTTGACTAAAACCATATATTGTGTTAAATTATAATTGGATTAGATTTTTGTGCATGAGAGTTCATAAAATGCAGCAGTAAGCATGTATTTGTTCCAGAAAATGACTGGAAGTAAAATTTAAGGCTTTGCCTCATAAATGACAGAAAGACATCAAAGATTCAGGAATGGGTTTTTGGTGTCTTTTTTTGCGTTTTAGGATGATCTTGCAAATAAAAGGGAAGGAGGAGTGTGCTAATCCGAATATAGAACACCAGAAATAGAAAACGAATCGGCGGATAACAGAAAGCGTTACAGTCTGTACAGAAGAAGGGGGGAGCATCTCCTTCTTTTTCTATGTATTGGTATCCGTCGGGATATCAGTATCTGTATGTCCGTGAAAGGAAAGGAGTACATATGGTTGATTTATTTGCTGATGTTCCGGAGGAAATAACCCAGAATACCTTACAGACAATTCGGAGGAATCTTGACCAGGTGGGGTTGTATGGCGGCCATACGCTGCGGAAACATACGGATATCCAGATTCTGGCGTTAAAATCCAGGCTGACGAAGGAAGATATCCGCTATGCAACCTCCTATTGGGATGTGGAAGTGGCAAATGCAGTTGTAAGCGGGATCATGCGGAAGTGTTTTGATTCCAGTATTACCGCATGGCTGAAATACAGCGGCAGCGACTGGATTTCATTGGTTGGACAGTTTCAGGGAAGCATAGGCTATGGTTTCCGTAAAGGTGAGGAAAAGCTGGAAGAAAATTTAAGGAAAGCCTGTCTGGTGCTTATTAAGGATGCAGATGCAGACTGGGGGTTCCGGATTCTGACCAGTTATCCCATGTTTGAAAGACAGGAGAGACAGCGTGGTTAAGAAATTGAAACTGTTTGTTTTAATGGCGGGCAGGTATGACATTGCAAAGGGGGCCAAGATCCATTTCCGTCTGGATCAGGAAAAGAATCTGTATATTGCTTCCTGTGACCAGAAGGATTTTGGGATTGTAAAGTATTTAAAAGACGGAAACAAAAAAGAGCTGCAGATGTTAGGTACGGATTTTGACGGCGTGATACTGCGTACGGATTTCAACCAGTATCTGGCAGAAGTGACGGTAAAACGGGAAGGGAAAGCGGCATGACAAGGAAAAAGGTTTTTCTTTCACATGCGCTGCAGAAAGGTGAAGGATGTTTAAAAACAGGAGAGAAAGAAAAAGAAGCAGGAAGCTTTTGAAGTGGATTGACAGATACAGCGGATACTGGCAGTTAATTTGTACGCCGGGGAATGGACGTATGAACATGGTGGCAGCGAGGAATATCATTCATTGTCTGGCAAGGAACGGGCTGTACGAATATATCTTTGTATTTTTAACTGTCCACCGGGAGGAAGAATTTGTAAAGAACATGTTATCGTTCATCAGTCTGGATCTTTTGCTGGAGGAACTGAAATCGAAAAGCATGGATGAGATTGTCCGTATGCTTGACGAACATCTGCGGTAGGGAATCTCCGGAAACATTTTTAGATAAGGAGTTTTTCTATCGGCAGCCAGAAGACATGCCGGCACGGTCATCCGTAAAGGAGGTGTGCGATGTCGATTTGGAATGAGGACAGCGGCTATTACTGCTTACTGATCGCGATCCTCTGCGACGTGGATGTGACGGAGGCGAAGCTCATCTACAAGTATGGGCCGGGACATCCGGTCAGCAGGAGGATCTTTGGAAAAAAATTAAAGGTGGAAGGCGTGGAAGAGATGGAAAAGGAAGCAATGGGAAGTATGATGTACCGAATGCGGAAAGAGGGCTATACGCTGGAAGAGATTTCCAATGCGTTTGACTGCTATCCGTCTACGGTAAAAAGAAGGATTGAAAGGGCAAAGAGGAAGGAGGCATAGAAAAATGATGGTGCAGGCAAAGCCGCCTAAAGTATGGGAGCAGGAGTTTGCCAGACTGTCCTACGAATGGGAGAAGGTATATGCTTACGGAGATGCTGACAGTATGTGTACGGACGGAGCGATCCTGAATCGGATCCGGCAGGAGCTTATTGAGATGAAGGAAAAGCTGGATGCAATGGGAGGGGGCGGCGTCTCAGCCATCCCGCCGGAAGTACAGAAAGGCTTCATGGCATGTGCAGATGAAATCCGTATGCAGGCACAGTCTGCCGTACAGGAATACCTGGCGCTGGAGGATTACCGGTATATGCAGGCGGTTCTCCCAAAGCTGACACCAAAGCAAAAGCGGGATACCCACATACTGGAAGTTTCCGGGAAAGTGAGGGGCCTTGCGGATGCGCTTGCAGAAGATAATCTGGTAGTGCTGCGGGAATACAGAACTCCCGGCATGTTTTCGGAGATAATTGCGGAAACAGCAAAAAAGCTGCGGGGACTTTCTTTCAAGGCGCTACCAGATTCTGAAACAGAACAGGAAGAAATTCAGGGAAACTGGCAGGTGGAAGGGCAGATGAGTATTTATGACCTGGCAGTTGTATAGAAATCTGAAAGGAGAAAAAGAATGGTAGACCAGAGCATGATTGCGGCGATTTTTAATGATTTTATGTCCCTTTACTTAGGGAGAGAACAGATGGGGATTGAAGAGCTGTGCAAGAGATATGATTATCACCGGATGCTGATGGGGCTTCTCTCCAATATGGATGAAGCGGCAAAGATACCGGTTCCGGTGGTCATGAAAGAATGCTATGAGGTATATAAAAAATACCGGAATAGGGAGATGATGGAGCAGGACTACGAAGACCTGATGGAGGAAACCAGAAAGCTTTCCGATAAGTGGAAATCCAACAAATGGTGTAACCGCATCCTTGTAGAGCTGGTCGGACTTTTAGAAGAGGATGATAAGGAGCGCAGGCGGATTGCTGAGGAGGTAGAACGGGAAATGGAAGAGGAGATGCAGAGACAGGAAAATGCAGCATAACCGGTGGAGAGTCAAAAGGCTCTCCATTTTTGCAGCATGAAGTAGCAATGGGCAGATAGGAAATCTAAGAATGAAAAGGAGAAATAGCCGTGTATGAGAAATTGATAAACAATACGGAAGAATTAAATGCAATGGCAGTACACTTAAGGAATTCCCAAAATTTTTCGGAACTTAAGGTGTTAGCGGCCCAGTGGCTGGTCCCGAAGCAGGATGTGGAAGATTTTATCAAGGGGAAGAGATTTCAGCTTGCAGAGATTCCGCTGTCGGAAAAGGAGTATACTTCTGCGGTGGAAAAGCTTCGGGAAGAGATGTGGCATATGAAGGATCAGCTTTTTACGGATATTGTGGGACACCACCTGATGGAGAAGGCAGAGAAAGGCTTGTTGTTTGGAAGCCAGGTGTTGAAAAAGCAGAAGACTCTGCACAAATGCATGAACTATATCATGGAACAGGCTTATCAGATGGCAGAAAAGGAACATGATAACCGGTTTGGCGGGAAGAACAATCCCAACCGCCGGGCAGATCATGCGCATCAGTCTGTCGGCATGGGAATATCAGAAACGAAGGTTTATCAGTGGGCGGAGGAATATTATGCCCTGGATGACGAAGCGAAGGAGATAAAGGAGCAGAAAGCAGAACGGAAAAAGCGGCTGAATGCTCTTAAGAAAGAAGAACGAAAAAAGAATGCTGATTCATCTGGGAAGATGACTGTAAAAGGTGCATCAGAAGGGAAAGAAGAAAAGTCTGCGGAAAAAGGTGAAGAAAAGCAGAAGCAGGAAGAAGTGCCTGCAACAGAAAAACAGGAGAAAGGAGCGGAGAAACCAACAGAAAAGGCGGTCCAGATATCCTTATTTGATATGATGGCAGATCAGGACAAAGAGAAAAAGGGAGAGGAAGAGAATGAAAGCGTTTAAAGGGTTCCGTAAGGATCTGACCTGCCTTGGCTTTCAATTCAGGGAGAATGGCATAAACCGGACGGAAGAGGCAAACTGCGTACAGAATGGTTTCCATTGTGCGGAGAATCCGCTGGATTGCTTTCATTATTATCCTGACTGGCGCAACTCTGTTTATTATGAGGTGGATGCGGCCGGAGATTTGGATGAGGACGCGGTGGACAGCAAGATATCCTGTACGGAAATGCGGCTAGTCCGCCGTCTTTCACTGGAGCAGATGCTTTTTGAGGCGGCAGTTTACATGGTGGAACATCCGAAACGCCGGTGTAACGCTATGGTAAGCAGGGAAACAGGTACAGCCGGGAATGGCTTTGGGATCGTCCGTGGGAAAAATCCAAAGGCAGCCGGGGGAAAAGGCGAGTTCCTGCTGATCCTGAAGGAAGAACAGGACAGCCCGGAGATTGAAGAGATTGCGTTATTAAAGATTGATGGGAAACGCTATCACCCAGACAAGTATTATGATGCTTATGGGAAATGTTAAGGAGAAGAGGCAGGTATGAAGAAAAAAGAATTAATGACGATTGCTCCTCCAAAACTTACATCATATTTAATGAAGGCCGCAAAAAAAGACGAGCCGGTGAAAACGCAGCACTGGAAAGCGGATAAGAATTATAAATATGGCAGGTATTTACGGGTAAAAGAAGAGAAAGGATATTTGGTTATTTCTGTATTCTTGACCCAGTTTGTAAGGGCAGGAGCGAGGCATCCGTTTTATGTGGTGTACATTGACAAAAGCGCCAATGATTTTATTACGTTTGAGACAGATACCGGAAATTGGAGAAAGTCCATGCTGTATAATCTTGACTGGCCAAGATACACATACGGTTCGGGAACGTATATCAGCAGGAGAGATAAAAAACTGGTTTGCAGATATCTGGGAACGGAAACGGGAGAGTATGAAGAACTGGAACGCTATCAGACCAGGGTGCGGGAGCAGCAGCTGATTGCCCGCCACAGGAAGAAAACGGATGCATGGGATGAAGTCATGAAACAGGTACCGGGAATACCGAAAGACTGGAAACGGTGGCTCCGTAAAAACGTGGTTTCTGAGCATTATATCTTCTACAAATATAAGAAAGGCGGTGCAACGGAAGGGTATTGCACTCATTGCGGTAAGATGGTTCCTATTAAAGATCCAAAATATAATAAGAGCGGAATCTGCAGCAGATGCGGGCAGAAAATCCATTTTAAATCAGTAGATAAATCCAAATCCATCTGGACGAAAACAGAAGCTGCATATTTAATCCAGCGCTGCAGGAAAGGGATTATTTTAAGGCTGTTTGAAGTGGCAATGGTTCTTGGTAAAGGGGATTTCCAAAATCCGGAAATTTGGATTTATGAAACAAAGCGTATATTTTACGATGACCAATTTTGTGAGGAGCCCTATTATTATGGTGATTATAAAAACAGGGGTGCACGTTGGATTGCAGGTGAGAGCGATTGCAGGAGAGTTGGTTTTTACTATTATTATTCCTATTCACCGATATATGGAAAAGTATATCCAAGGACATTGCCTGCTCTGGAGAAGAAAGAGTTAAAGAGGACTGGACTTAGGCAGTGGATTCAAGGAAATACAATCTTAAACCCAAGGGAATATATCAATTCATGGAGAAAGCTCCCGGTATTGGAACAGATCATAAAGGCAGGGCTTACAAGGCTTGCCGGTGAACTGGTGGAAAATCCGGAAAAATTAGTTTGGAAAGATTCAACTGGGGAACTGGCAAAACGGCTGCGGATTGACAATGCAAAACTGAAACGGCTGCGGAAAATGGATGGGGGGATTCACGTTTTATACTGGCTGCAGCAGGAGAAAAAAGAGGACATCTGCTTACCGGATGAATTGATCGTCTGGTTTATAGGAAATGATATCCTGCCAAAAGATCTTGCATTTATTCATGACAGGATGAGCTATGTGCAGATAAAAAACTATCTTGTGCGCCAGAAAGGGAAGCGTGGGGACAGTATCCGTCAGGTTCTGATTACCTGGAAGGATTACCTTTCTATGGCAAAGCGGATCAAAATGAATGTATATGATGCGATAGTGTACCGGGCAAACAAGCTGTATCAGAGGCATAGTGAACTGGTGGAGTATATCCAGAAAAATCAGTTATCGGTAACAGAGGGAGAACTGGAAGAAGAGTATCCGTATATCAACGGCATCCTTCCACGGCTGCAGGAAAAATATGAATACTCGAACAAGACCTATACGATCCTTGCGAGCGGATTAATAACCAGGAGAGCTTTATCCTGTTCTTAAGGAAGACGAAACAGCCGGATCAGCCTTACTATACGTTGGAGGTGGAGCCGGGAGGCGTGATACGCCAGAAACGTACAGAGTACGACCGGCAGAAAAAGGATATTGACAAAGCCTCAGCATTTTTACGGAAGTGGCAGAAAGTAGTCCAGAAAAGGCTCACCGGGGATGATTTTGCGTTGGCAGAAAAGAGCCGGGAGATTCGGATAGAATCCTATGCAGAAATGCGGAAAAAGAAAGTGAAGATCAACGGCGGCCTTTTTGCCGGCCAGTATCTTGCGGATGTTCTGGAAGCGGATCTGATGGAACTGCCGGATACGGGAAAAGAAGCGGCATAGAAGGGAAGACAGTGGAAGGCAGGATTCCTCATGTCGGGCTATCCTGGCATGGGGATAAAGGAAAGAAAGGTTAGGGAATAAATGATATGGTTGAGATGGCAGGGAAGGAGTATCTGCTGAAATTAAGAAAAGAGCGGACTCCTATGAGAGAAGAAATAGTAAGGCTGCTTGCAGAGAATGGGACGCTTTCTTTTCAGGAGATTTATCTTGAGATGGAGGGGCAGTATCACAAGTATTGCCCGTTTCCATATGAGAGAGACCGGATTCTGGAAGGCGTGGTAAAAAATGAGCTTGCAGTTCTGGTGGGTCGAAAAGAACTGGAAGAGATTACGACAGAGACAGGCGCGGGCTATTGCCTTGCCGGAAACGGCAGAAGGCAGAAAGAGACCCACGCCGCATAGAGAAAGAGGGAATTTCATATGAGTAAAAACAGGCTGTTTGAGATGAAGGAGACCTGCAATTTTCTTGACGTGTTCGAGCATTGTTCAGAAGCGCCGGACTCTTTAAGCTCAGGGGAATATCCGGATACCCAGATTGGGCATATCCGTGCATACTGGAATCAGGATGGGTGGAATGGGAGTTATTTTCCTTGCAGAGGTAATCTCTGGACGAAAGCATTTAACTGGGAATCACAGGATATTTTCCGCTGCCTGGTGACACAGTTTGATAATCTGGAACGCTTAAGAAAATTCTGTAAGGAACATCCAGAGTCTTATGTGAGTGAACATGAATACGATTTCTTTATGAATGGGTGTGCGGCGGATTATTGGATCAGGTTCATAACAAGGGAAAATGATTACAATCTGTATCTGAAAGGATTTGCAAAAGACCGGTAGGATATAGGAGGTTTTGAAAAGACAGTGAAGCGTGAAAAGGAGAGGCGGAAAGATAGGTTTCCCCTTTCTTTTTCTTAAAAATGGAAAACGAAGAAAAGAGGAAGACAATATGAAGAATAAAAAGGAATTTTTTGATTACGTAATGAAGAATGTGAAGATGTATCTGCCGCCGTCTTTTGAAGATGCACAGGTATTTATTGAGGTGAAAGAAAAGGAGAATGGGAGAAAGGTTCCGGTTCTTTTGGTTATGCGGCAGGAAGAGACCTCCCTTCCATGCTTCGTTACGACGGAGTTTCCCGTGAGGACGGCAGGAAGATTCTGACAGAGAAGAACGCGACTCCAATGGAGATGAACCTGTTTGAGTCCATGTATGGATTCATGCAGTTTTCTAAGAATCCTGATTTCGACGGCTTAAGAAAGATCATGAAGTACAGCCCGCATATGCATGGGAAATTCATCGATATCCTGGAGGACGGCACAGAGGCGACCATCCCGTACGATAAGATCCTGAAGGTATTGGATGAGGAGAATTATGACGGTTACATTGTATCTGAGTTTGAAGGACAGGTGAAACCAGGACACAGCTCCTTCGATTATGTAAGAAGGCATATCGCGCTTGAGAGGAAGATCCTCGCGGAACTGAATCAATAACAGGAGGGAAATTATGAAGTACAGTTTGATGTCCCTGATGGTGGACACAGAATTAAAATTAATGAAGCCTAATTTCATTCATATGTCCATCCTGAAGGATATGGGCTATGAGGGGAACGATCCTACCATAGATGAAGTATTCGAGTTCCTGAATGCTCACGGCGTGCCGATGAAGAACGGAACCATGACCTTTGAAGATCTGGTAAAGCTTGCCAAAGACTGCGGATACGACGGACTGGACCTGATGAGCTTCCATTTCGAGCTTCCGGGAGCAGAAGCGAAGGAGATTTTGGATAAATATGGAATCGTATTATCCGCCGTCAATCTGATCATACCTTTTGCCAACGCATCCACAGAGGAAAAATACCAGGTGATGCTGTCAAGGGCCAAGGCGACCATCGACCAGACCAGTGAAGCAGGCTGCCGCAATATGCTCCTGATGCCTACCGTTTATGCCCTGGATGAGGGGATTACCATGGAGCAGTCTTTCCATTACCTTACCAGAGGATTGAAGGAGTGCGTGGCATACGGCAAGTCCAGGGGAGTGGTGATCAATACGGAGACACTGGAGACAGCAGGAGTATCCTACTGTACCTGCGGAGAGATGAAGCGTATCTTTGATGAGGTAGAAGACTTGAAATTGACTGGAATGTGCAGTCGGTATTCAAGAGAATTGACCGGAATAAATATGCTTACCGTGTCGTCCTTTTTTTTGGGGACGGCACAAAGCGGGTCAGGCTATGCTCCGGGTTTTCTACGAAAAAAGAGGCAGAAGAAGCCAGGAAGATTACCATAGGCAAACTGGTGAATGGGACGTATATTGTAAATGACAGAGTGAAGGTGAAAGATTTCTTGGAATACTGGCTTGAATATGACATCCGCAAAAGAGTGCAGAGCAGCAATACATATGTTACCTACTCCAATATTGCAAAGAAGCATATCATCCCCTTTCTGGGGAGCAAGAAGCTGACGGAGATAAATAGAGGCGATATTTACAGGCTTTATCAAGACCGGGCAGGATATTCCAAATATATTGCGAGGCTGGTCAAGACGGTCATGAACGTCTCTTTTCAGTATGCGTTAAAGCGAAAACTGCTTTCTGCCAATCCGGCAGAAGGGATAGATTTGCCCAAATCAATGGGAACGAAGCCATATCATACAAGGAATATTGATACGGCAAAAACCTTGAATATGGGGCAGATTTTGAAACTTCTGGAGGCAAGCAAAGAGACCCCGATCCATATGCAGATACTTTTTAATGTACTTATGGGGCTTAGGAGACAGGAAATCAATGCGGTAAAATATTCAGATGTGGATTTCATGAACCGCACATTATCCGTGGAACGGCAGCTTGGAAAGAAATTGAACCGTGAGCCGGACGGAGTGGAGGAAAAGCCTACATCGAAAAGTGAACTGCCTCTCAAAACTTCATCCAGCCGGAGACACGCTAAAGAGATTATCACAATGGATGTGTACGGTGATAATGCCAATATTATCCCGGAAGAAATCCCGGAACTGCTGTCATATATGGAGGAGGTCATGCCGAAGGAATCCGATGATGGCGGTACGGGGAATGTATCGTTGGATACGTTGGCTGATATAGAAGGGCTTTTGTCGGAGAGAAGACAGGAGACTTAAATTTGTCAAAAGAGTCGGTGAAAGGTGTTGTGTGTATTAAGATTAGAGGATATAATAAGTATAGATAAAGGCGGTGGGCAAGTGGCAGTGGAAGAGATACGGCAGGATATAAGGATAGTAGAGCAGATTGTTGATGATATGGATTTATTTGATGATGACTTGATGTCTATGGTCTTTGACGGCAACCATCCGGCAACAGGGCTTCTGTTGAAAATCATCTTAAAACGAGACGATATTACCGTAATAAGCGTTGTGGGACAGAGGGAGTTCCAAAATCCGGTTGTAGGCGGACGTGATATCCGTTTAGATATTTTAGCCAAAGACAGTACGGGAAAATACTACAATATCGAAGTGCAGAAAAGACCGGAAGGCGCACATGTGCGCCGGGCCAGATTTAACAGCAGCATGATGGATTCCCGGATGCTGAAGGCGGGACAGGAATTTTCGGAACTTCGGGATTCGTATATGGTGTTTATTACGCAGACAGATATATTCGGTTATGGGATACCAATCTATACGGTAAACCGTAGATTTGAAGAAATTGACGTCCCGTTTCAGGATGGTTCCCATATTGTATATGTTAATGGCAGCTATAAGGGAGACGACGCAGTCGGCAGACTTATGCATGATTTCGGATGTAAAGAATCGAAAGATATGTATTATCCCGAACTGGCAAAAGGTTTGAAGCATTTCAAAGAAGAAGGAGGACGGAAGATTATGTGTGAAGCGGTTGAAAAATATGGAGATAAGCGGGTATTGGATAAACAGATTGAAATGATAAAAAATTTGATGGAATCTATGAAATGGACTGCGGAACAGGCAATGTCGGCTATGCAGATATCGGATAAAGATAAGAATATTTTGATGAAAAGATTATAGGCCGGATGCAGAAGGATCGGAAAATGACAGGGCGATACTCCAAAAAAGGCTGTGTGAGGAAAATAAAATAGTATGGTTGCGAAGACGAAAAGGAGGGTTCTGGAAAAGCAGAATGCTCCTTATTTCTTCTGATAAAGATTTATATCGGATACGAACTAATGTTTGTTTTTTCTGTAGACAAGAGAGATGGGATGTGATATAATACAATTCGATTTATTTCCGAATCAGTTCATTTGGTTTTACGGTTTCCGTCTAGTACGGAAAATCAATTTGAGTAACCAAAATTCGTCGAGAGGTCATTTTTGGAGAAAACAGAGTATGTGCCCCGACGAATTTCTGCCTAATAGGCGAACTTTTTTACTATAGATTTTGGAGGTGGTTTTTGTGCAAGACGCACAAAGTATCTTTAAATTACACAGCGATTACAAACCGACAGGAGACCAGCCGCAGGCGATTGAATCCTTGGTGAAAGGCTTTAAAGAAGGCAACCAATGCCAGACTTTACTAGGGGTTACGGGTTCCGGTAAGACATTTACCATGGCGAACGTGATACAGCAGTTGGAGAAGCCGACTTTGGTAATAGCGCACAATAAGACTCTTGCTGCACAATTATACGGCGAGTTCAAGGAGTTCTTCCCCGAAAACGCAGTGGAGTATTTTGTGTCCTACTACGATTACTACCAGCCGGAAGCCTACGTTCCTTCCTCCGACACCTACATCGCTAAGGACTCATCCATCAACGATGAGATAGACAAGCTCCGCCATTCCGCCACCGCCGCATTATCCGAGCGGCGTGACGTGATCATCGTAGCCAGCGTATCCTGCATCTACGGCCTTGGTTCCCCGATCGATTACCAGAATATGGTAATCTCCCTGCGTCCGGGAATGACGAAAGACCGAGATGAGGTAATCCGGAAACTCATCGAGATACAGTATGATCGCAACGAGATGGATTTTAAGCGTGGAACTTTTCGTGTCCGGGGAGACGTATTGGAGATCATCCCCGCACTCTATGAGAGTCTTGGATACCGGATTGAATTTTTTGGAGACGAAGTAGACCGTATCACAGAGATTGATATCCTGACTGGGGAGATTAAGAATGAATTGAACCATGTTGCAATTTTCCCCGCGTCCCATTATGTAGTGTCGAAGGAGAGTCTGGACAGGGCGATTCAGGAAATCGAGGCCGAATTAGAGGTACAGGTCAAATATTTTAAGAGCGAAGGAAAGCTATTAGAGGCACAGAGGATTGCCGAAAGGACGAATTTTGACATAGAGATGATGCGGGAGACTGGATTCTGTTCCGGAATTGAGAACTACTCGCGGCATCTGACCGGACTTGCGGCAGGTCAGCCTCCCCATACCCTGATTGATTATTTCCCGGATGATTTTATCATGATGATTGACGAATCCCATAAGACTGTGCCGCAGATCGGAGGAATGTACCACGGCGACCAGTCAAGGAAATCAACGCTGGTAGAATATGGATTCCGGCTTCCTTCCGCAAAAGACAACCGACCCTTGAACTTTGAAGAATTTGAAGGTAAGATAGACCAGGTGATGTTTGTCTCAGCCACTCCGGGACCATATGAGGAACAGCATGAACTGCTGCGGGCGGAGCAGGTAATCCGGCCCACCGGACTTTTGGACCCGGAGGTTGAGGTACGTCCTGTGGAAGGCCAGATTGATGATTTGGTAGGTGAAGTGAATAAAGAGATCAGTAAAAAGAATAAAGTATTGATTACGACGCTGACAAAGCGAATGGCAGAAGATCTTACGGATTATATGCGGGAGGTGGGGATACGTGTCCGCTATCTCCACTCAGATATTGATACGTTAGAGCGTACGGAGATTGTCAGGGATATGCGTCTGGATGTCTTCGATGTGTTAGTGGGGATTAACCTGTTAAGGGAAGGCTTAGACATACCTGAAATCACCCTTGTAGCAATCTTGGATGCGGACAAGGAAGGATTCCTGCGTTCAGAGACATCCCTGATTCAGACAATCGGGCGTGCGGCGCGTAATGCAGACGGGCATGTAATTATGTATGCAGATACAATCACGGATTCTATGCGCATTGCGATTGAAGAAACGCAGAGAAGGCGCAAGGTTCAGATGCAGTATAATGAGGAGCATGGGATTACTCCCCAGACAATCAAGAAGAGTGTACGTGACTTGATTGCCGTATCGAAGAAGGTTGCGGCAGAAGAGCTTAGGATGGAAAAGGAACCGGAATCTATGAGCCGTAAAGAATTAGAAAAACTGATTCAGGATCTTACGAAACAGATGAAGAAAGCGGCGGCGGAGCTGAACTTTGAGGCGGCGGCAGAGCTGAGGGATAAACTGGTGGAATTGAAGAAAGTATTTAATGAACTATAGTTGCGGCAGCTTGCAGAAAGTAGTTTTCAAACACGCTCTAAGATACATGATTTATACGGAAAATGATATATTTATGCATGATAGGAAGGATAAAAAATGGCAAAGAAAAGGGAGAGCAAACAATTTATCAGAATCAGAGGCGCCAATGAGCACAATTTGAAAAATATCGATCTGGATATTCCGCGGGATGAACTGGTCGTCCTGACCGGACTCAGCGGTTCGGGGAAATCCTCTCTGGCTTTTGATACCATTTACGCAGAGGGGCAGAGAAGATACATGGAGTCATTGTCTTCTTATGCCAGACAGTTTTTGGGACAGATGGAGAAGCCGGATGTTGAGAGTATTGAAGGTTTGTCCCCGGCAATCTCAATCGACCAGAAATCGACGAACCGTAATCCCAGATCTACGGTAGGCACGGTGACGGAGATCTATGACTATTTTCGTTTGCTTTATGCCCGGATCGGAATTCCACACTGTCCTAAGTGTGGAAAAGAGATCAAGAAGCAGACGGTAGATCAGATGGTGGATCAGATTATGGAACTGCCGGAAAGGACGAAAATTCAGTTGTTGGCTCCGGTTGTACGGGGCAGAAAGGGAACCCATGCCAAGCTGTTTGAGCGGGCTAAGAAGAACGGATATGTGCGTGTCCGGGTGGACGGCAATCTTTATGAACTATCAGAGGAGATTGCCTTGGACAAGAATATCAAGCATAATATTGACATTATTGTGGATCGTCTGATGATTAAGGAAGGAATCGAGAAGAGACTAACAGACTCTATTGAGACAGTCCTGGGGTTGGCAGAGGGATTGCTGACTGTGGACGTGATTGATGGAGAGACTTTTAACTTTAGCCAGAGCTTTTCCTGCCCGGACTGCGGGATCAGTATTGAAGAGATTGAACCGCGAAGTTTTTCTTTTAATAATCCGTTTGGAGCATGCCCGGAATGTTTTGGGCTGGGGTATAAGATGGAGTTTGACGAAGATCTGATTATTCCAGATAAGAACCTGAGTATTATGGAGGGCGCAATTACGGTGATGGGATGGCAGTCTTGCAACGATAAGAAGAGCTTTTCCTATGCAATCCTGGATGCTTTGTGCAGAGAGTATCATTTTTCGCTGGATACGCCTTTTAAGGATTACCCAAAAAAGATTCATGATGTGCTGATCCACGGCACGGACGGAAAGGAAGTCAGAGTCTATTACCGGGGACAGCGGGGGGAAGGCGTATATGACGTTGCGTTTGAGGGACTGCTGCGGAATGTGGAACGGCGGTACAAGGAGACCTCTTCGGAATATTCTAAGGCGGAATATGAAGAGTTCATGCGTATAACCCCTTGTCATGAGTGTAAAGGTCAGAGATTAAAGCCGGGGGCTCTTGCCGTTACGGTAGGAGACAGGAATATTGCGGAGCTGACTGGGCTTTCCATTGAGCGTTTACAGGAATTTCTGGATCAGCTTGAGCTGAATAAACAACAAATGCTGATAGGAGGTCAGATTTTAAAGGAAATTCGAGCGCGGATTCAATTTTTGATGGACGTGGGGCTTGACTATCTGACTCTTGCGCGGGCAACAGGAAGCTTGTCAGGAGGAGAGGCACAGCGGATACGGCTTGCGACGCAGATTGGTTCCGGGCTGGTGGGGGTAGCCTATATCCTAGACGAGCCGAGTATCGGACTTCATCAGAGGGATAACGATAAACTTCTGGGGACCTTGAAGCATTTGAGGGATTTGGGCAATTCGGTCATTGTGGTGGAACATGATGAGGATACGATGCTGGAAGCAGACTATATCGTGGATATCGGGCCGGGAGCCGGGGAACATGGCGGTAAAGTCGTGGCACAGGGAAACGCAAAAGAAATCATGCGGAATAAGGCTTCTGTTACCGGCGCATATTTGAGCGGTAAGATTCGTATCCCAGTGCCGCAGGAGCGGTCCAAGCCGTCTGCGTGGTTAAAAGTGGTTGGGGCGCGGGAGAATAATCTAAAGAATATTGATGTTGAGTTCCCCCTTGGGGTCATGACCTGCGTGACAGGTGTATCTGGTTCAGGTAAGAGTTCTCTTGTGAATGAGATTCTTTATAAGCGGCTTGCAAGGGAACTGAACCGTGCGCGGACGATTCCGGGTAAGCATGAAGCAATTGAGGGAATCGACAGGTTAGATAAGGTAATTAATATCGATCAGTCGCCTATCGGACGGACTCCAAGATCGAATCCCGCTACTTATACGGGTGTGTTCGACCTGATCCGGGATTTATTTGCGTCTACGGCGGATGCGAAGGCGCGAGGCTATAAAAAAGGAAGATTCAGTTTCAATGTGAAAGGCGGCCGGTGCGAGGCTTGCAGCGGTGACGGAATCCTGAAGATTGAGATGCATTTCCTCCCAGATGTATATGTGCCGTGCGAAGTCTGTGGCGGTAAGAGGTATAACCGTGAGACATTGGAGGTAAAATATAAGGGAAAAAGCATCTATGACGTTTTGGATATGACTGTGGAGGAGGCGCTGCATTTCTTTGAAAATGTGCCCAGCATCCGTCGAAAGATGGAGACGCTGTATGATGTGGGGCTTTCTTATATCCGTCTGGGACAGCCCTCTACGACGCTGTCGGGAGGAGAGGCGCAGAGAATTAAGCTTGCTACAGAGCTGAGCAAGCGAAGCACAGGCAAGACTATTTATATTCTGGACGAGCCGACAACGGGGCTGCATTTTGCAGACGTCCACAAGCTGACGGAGATTCTGCGCCGCCTGTCGTCAGATGGGAATACGGTAATTGTGATTGAGCATAACCTGGACGTGATAAAGACAGCAGACTATATCATAGATATCGGACCAGAAGGCGGCGATAAGGGCGGAACCGTGATTGCGAAGGGAACCCCGGAGGAAGTGAGTCAGAACCCGGTTTCTTATACTGGAAAGTATATTGCAGCGGCGCTTCAAAGATAGCCTGGGGCTGAATCTGTCGAACGATGGGTGGAATATGACAATCCCATAAGATTCACAAAGATTTAAGGAAAAAGGGGGTTTCCATTTCCTGTAAAGTTGATTATAATGAAACGAGCACGAAAGGGTGCAGTATGAATAAAATCAACGAATGATGATCATATAGAGATGCGTAAGAGTCAATCCAACAAATGATAATCATATAGATAGCATAGGGAAAGGGGAAGAAAGATGTCAGTAGATATCGGAATTGACTTGGGGACTGCCAGCGTCCTGGTCTACGTAAAAGGAAAAGGCGTCATATTGAAGGAGCCGTCTGTGGTTGCCTATGACAGGGATACGAATGCGATAAAAGCCATTGGCGAAGAGGCACGTTTAATGTTAGGGAGGACGCCGGGGAATATCGTTGCAGTCCGTCCGCTTAGACAGGGAGTCATTTCAGATTATACTGTGACAGAGAAGATGATTAAGTACTTTGTGCAGAAGGCACTGGGGAAGCGGACCTTTAAGAAGCCAAGAATCAGTATTTGTGTGCCAAGCGGTGTGACCGAGGTGGAGCGCAAGGCTGTGGAAGAGGCGACCTATGCGGCGGGCGCAAGGGAAGTGAATCTGATCGAAGAGCCTGTGGCAGCGGCGATTGGAGCTGGGATTGATATCTCGAAACCCTGCGGCAATATGATAGTTGACATCGGGGGAGGAACAGCGGATATTGCTGTGATTTCACTGGGAGGGACGGTTGTGAATTCATCGATCAAGATTGCAGGTGATGATTTTGACGAGGCAATTGTCCGCTATATGCGCAAGAAGCATAACCTTCTAATCGGGGAGCGGACGGCGGAGGACATTAAGATTAAGATTGGGACGACCTATCCCTTGATTGAAGATGAAGAGTTAGAAGTGAGAGGGCGCAATCTGGTGACAGGGCTTCCTAAGACAGTGACCGTGACTTCCTTAGAGACAGAAGAAGCGCTCCGCGAACCGACGGGGCAGATTGTAGAAGAAGTAATTAACGTGTTGGAGCGGACGCCGCCGGAGCTGTCGGCAGATATTTTGGATCGTGGAATTATGCTGACCGGGGGCGGCTCCATGCTTAGGGGACTGGAAGAACTGATAGAGGAGAAGACGGGAATCAATACCATGACGGCAGAAGATCCGATGAAGGTGGTGGCGATCGGGACAGGACAGTTTGTGGAATTGGTGAGCGGACGAAGAGAATTTTAATGGACAGTATAAAGGGATATGTGGAACATATTGTGTACCGCAATGAGGAGAATGGATATACCGTATTAAATCTGAATAACGACGACGGAGAAGTGACCTGTGTGGGGAAGTTTCATTATGTCGAGGAAGGAGGGCTTTTGAAGCTTACTGGGGAGTATACAACCCATAAGCTGTATGGTCTTCAGTTCAAGGTGGAGACTTCTGAGGTTTGCGAGCCGGAGGATCTGGTATCGATTGAGCGGTATCTGGGTTCTGGGTCTATTAAAGGCGTCGGGGCTTCACTGGCGGGAAAGATTGTGAAGAAATTTAAAGAGGATACGTTCCGCATCATCGAGGAGGAGCCGGAACGGCTGGCGGAAATCAAGGGGATCAGCGAGCGAAAGGCACGGGAGATTTCGGCGCAGGTGGAAGAAAAGCGGGATATGCGCCAGGCAATGATATTCCTCCAGAAATATGGAATATCTACGACTCTGGCTGCAAAGATTTACCAGCATTACGGGCAGAGTGTGTACCGTGTCATAGAGGAGAACCCTTACCAGATCGCGGACCATGTGCCGGGAGTGGGATTTAAGACGGCAGATGAGATTGCTGCAAAGGTTGGTATTCATGCGGATTCGGATTTCCGTATCCGCAGCGGTATCTTTTATACATTGTTGCAGAGCGTGAATGACGGGCATATTTTTCAGGAGCAAAAGACGCTTCTTAGAAGGACGGACGAGCTGTTGGGGATTGAGCTTTCGGATATTGAAAAATATTTGATGGATCTTGCAATCGAGAAGAAGATTGTGCTCAAGAAGGAAGAAGAAACCATGCGGATTTATCCATCCAGATACTATTATATGGAAATGAACGTGGCAAGGATGCTTCATGATTTGGATGTGGAGTGTAAGATAGAAGAAGGGAAACTTAGGGATCGACTTCTTGTTATTGAGGAGCATGGGAAACTGTACTTGGATGAGATGCAGAGAACTGCCGTGGTGGAAGCGGTAAAGCATGGGGTCATGGTATTGACGGGAGGTCCCGGAACCGGAAAGACAACGACGATCAATGCTATGATTCGCTTTTTCGACAGTGAAGGAATGGATTTTCTGCTGGCAGCGCCAACCGGGCGGGCTGCAAAGCGAATGACAGAAGCGACCGGATACGAGGCACAGACGATTCATAGACTGTTGGAGGTAAATGGAAATCCAGAGGAAGACAGTGTCAGCGGATTTCAGAGAAATGAAGAGAATCCATTGGAGGCGGATGTCATCATTATTGATGAGGTATCCATGGTGGATCTTCCACTCATGTCGGCGCTGCTTCGGGCGATTGTACCTGGCACCAGGCTGGTGTTGGTTGGGGACTGCAGCCAGCTTCCCAGTGTGGGACCGGGAAGCGTACTGAAAGACATTATTGACTCAGAGCGATTTTCTGTAGTTATGCTGACAAAAATTTTCCGTCAGGCAGGAGAAAGTGATATTGTCGTCAATGCCCATAAGATTAATAGAGGCGAGGAAGTGACGCTTGATAACAAGAGCCGGGATTTCTTTTTTTTAAAGCGGCAGGATGCCAATGTGATTATCAGTGTGTTGATTACTTTGATTCAGAAAAAGCTTCCTAAGTACGTGGATGCAAATCCGTATGATATCCAGGTATTAACGCCTATGCGGAAGGGGCTTCTGGGTGTGGAGCGCCTGAATGGGATTCTTCAGGAATACTTAAATCCGCCGGAGAAGGGAAAGACAGAGAAAGAGATCGGAGACCGCTTGTTCCGCGAGGGGGACAAGGTGATGCAGATCAAGAATAATTACCAGTTGGAGTGGGAGATTTCCACGAAGTATGGGATGACCGTTGATAAAGGAATGGGGATTTTTAACGGGGATATGGGAATCATCCGGAAGATTAATACGTATGAGGAGACGGTCACGGTAGAGTACGACGAGCAGCGCAAGGTGAAGTATCCATATGCTTTGCTGGATGAGCTGGAGCTTGCCTATGCGATTACGATACATAAGTCACAGGGGAGTGAATATCCTGCAGTAGTGATTCCGCTGCTGTCAGGACCGAGACAGTTGTATCACAGGAATCTATTGTATACGGCTGTGACAAGAGCAAGGCGGTGTGTGACATTGGTCGGAAGCGACCAGGTATTCCAGGAGATGATCCAGAATACGAATGAGCAGAGGCGTAACACTAGCCTAGCAAAACGAATCCGGGAAATGTAATGAGATATGGAGGATTATTTCAGACACTTAGAGGGAGTGTCGTAAAATGGTTGTGGCCGGAGGTATGTCCATTCTGCGGCAAGGTAAGCAGTCAGGGGATTTGCGCTGGATGCAGGAGGAAGATTGATGATCTGAAAGTCCGGGAACCAAGATGTATGCAGTGTGGAAAGCCAGTTCAGGATACGCGGCGGGAGTACTGCTATGACTGTATGCATATGGAACACAGGTATGATAGGGGCTATGGATTGTGGCTCCATAAGGAACCTGTCAGCACGTCTATTTATCAATTCAAATATCATAATCAAAGGGACTATGGGGTCTGTTATGCAAAGGAATTAATCCGCTGTTATGGTAATATAATAAAAAGCTGGACCCCAGACCTTATGATTCCAATCCCACTTCACAAAAAGCGCAGAAGGCAAAGAGGGTATAATCAGGCGGCAGTTATTTGCCAGGAGCTTGGGAGAATGCTTGGGATACCTGTGGATGAGAAGAGTCTGTACCGCAAGTTTTACACGGACCCGCAGAAAACCCTTAGCCATAAGGAAAGAAGGAAGAACCTGAAACATGCATTTGCACTGAAAAAAGGATTTCGGGTTGTGCCGACGGTCTTATTGATTGACGATATTTACACGACAGGGAATACAATAGATGCGGCAGCGTCGGTTTTGAAGAAGAAAGGAGTCGAAAAAGTCTATTTTTTAACCATAAGTATTGGACAAGGATACTGATATTTGTTATACTAAAAATGATGTTTGGTTGTATAATATAACATTTTGAGGTGATTTATGTTAGATAAGAAAAAATTAGAGCTTATGACTCGTCTCGCCTTCTATGAACAGACGGAGGGAAAGGAAGACTTTAAGATCAGTGAGTATTACCGCAGAGATTATACAGGTCTTCATATGATTTGCTCTTTTTTGTGGGTAACGGTCGGATATGCCTGTGCGGTCGGTATGTTCATGCTGGTGAAGATGGAAGACATCATGGCTAATGTATCGAATGGTTTGATAGTGATGCTGGTGGGGGCGGTTATTCTGGGCTATATTTCTCTGGTCATTGTGTACCTGATTATTACAGCGCATATCTATAATGAAAAGCATAAGGATGCCAGGCAGAGGGTAAAAAAATATAACCATAATCTGACACGGCTGCTGAGGATGTATGAAAAGGAGAACAGATAGATGGACAGTATATATGTACTACGTGGACGATTTGAAGAATTATATGCCAGGAATTCAAAAGTATATGATAAGGTCATCCAGTTCATACTGGCAGTTTCCACATTTATGCTTATTAACCGGAACGTAGGATTCATGAAGGCGGCTGCCTCGCCGATGGCGGCAGTGGCTCTTGCGGTGATTTGTACGTTTCTTCCGCTTGGAGTGACGGTTGTGGCGGCAACTGCGTTGATTTTGCTGCATATGTATTCGGTATCTTTAGGGATACTTGCTGTGACAGCGGTTCTGTTTTTGGTTATGTATATATTTTATCTAAGACTTGCACCCAAAATGGCGTTGGTGGTAGTGATGACGCCTCTTGCATTTTTCCTGCATATTCCCTATGTACTGCCGGTTGCCTGCGGCCTTGCGTCGGCGCCGGGGAGTATGGTAGCCGTTATTTGCGGTACAATGGTATATTATATGATGGAATATGTGAAGAAGGCGGCTGCGAATCTGGATGGTTCTGGTGTGAAGGGAATGTTGTCCCAAGGGACAGATTATCTTAGCAAAGTATTTCAGAATAAAGAGATGTGGGTGATGCTGATTGCATTTGTCATCTGTTTCTTTATTGTTTATTCAATCCGCAGGGCTTCGACGGATCATGCGTGGAAGATTGCAATCATTGTGGGGATTATTGCAAACCTGGTGGTTGTTGTAACAGGGGATATCGTCCTTGGAGTGCATACCTCTTATGGTATGGTAATCGGGGGAAGTGTTGCTTCGCTTGTAATCGGACTGATTTTGGAGGTGTTCTATTTCTCTGTGGATTACTCAAGAAGTGAGAAGCTGCAATTTGAGGATGACGAGTACTATTATTATGTGAAGGCGATTCCGAAACTGTCGGTTGCAAGACCAGAGAAGACGGTTAAGAGAATCAATGAGCGGCAGGAGACGGAGATTATAGATACTGAGACTGTCAGGAAGAAGTCAGGGACTGCGTCCGGGGGAGTCGGAAAGAATGGAAAGAGGCCAATGCCTAAGAAAGGGCAGTCCGTCAAGCGGCATGATATGAGAGAAGTGGATAAGATGCTTCTTACTCAAAGTCTGAGAAAAGACTTGAATATAAGAAAATAGAATGATGTCATTGAAAAAAGGAGGTGAGGGAATGGAACAGCAGATTACCAGGTTTATAGAGAAATATGCATTTACCGATTGGTATTTTCCGGAGGTACGGATTACGGATATTGTGGAAGTGTTGATCCTTACATTTCTGCTCTATCATATTATGGTCTGGATACGAAATACAAAGGCATGGATGTTATTAAAGGGCATTGTTGTGCTCGCTGTATTCATTCTGGTCGCCGCCATTTTCAAGATGCATACCATACTTTATATTGCTAAGAATTCGGTTACGGTTATGGCGACGATTGCAATTGTGGTATTCCAGCCGGAACTGCGCAGGGCATTGGAGAAGCTGGGGGAGAAACAATTTTTGCCATCTATGGTTCCTTTTGAGTCAGGGCGTGAGAAGGCGCGGTTCAGCGAGGAGACTCGTGAGAGCATGATTGACGCTGCTTATGCCATGGGGAAGGTGAAGACAGGTGCGTTGATTGTTGTGGAACAGGCGATCCGTCTTACGGAGTATGAGAGTACCGGAATCCGGATGGATTGTCTGGTGTCAAGCCAGGTCTTGATCAACATTTTTGAACATAATACACCACTGCACGATGGTGCGATTATTGTCCGCGGAGACAGGATTGTCTCGGCTACATGCTATTTGCCGCTGTCGGATAATATGCGAATCAGTAAATCTCTTGGAACTAGACACCGCGCGGCATTGGGGATGAGCGAGGTGAGCGATGCTTTGATTATTGTGGTTTCTGAGGAAACCGGAGCGGTATCGGTGGCTCAGGGAGGATTGCTTTCCAGAAATATCACGGAGAAGGAATTGAGAGAAAAACTGAGCAGTATTCAGGATCGAAGAGTGGAAGCCAACAGGCTGACAGCACTGTGGAAAGGAAGGCGAAAGAATGAGAAGAAGACTGACAGCTAATCTGGGTCTCAAGGTATTAGCCTTTTTTAGCGCAGTTTTTATGTGGCTTGTTGTGGTTAATATCGATGATCCTGTAACAGAAAAGACATATACGGGAATTCCTGTGAGCGTGATTAACGAAGAGGTTGTGACGACGACGAACAGGACATACCAGATTGTGGATAATACGCAGGAGGTTATGGTGACGGTCAGCGCTAACCGTTCTGTTCTGAATAAGATCAGATCGGAGGACATTATAGCAGTTGCCGATATGAAAGAGCTGAGTCTGGGTACACAGATTCCCATTGAGGTGTCCATACCAAGATATAAGTATGAGAAGGTATATACATCGCCGGTAAATCTTCAGGTTAAGATTGAAGATGAGGCAAAGAATAATTTCCCAATTACACCGTCTACGATCGGAACGGTTCGGGAAGGCTATGTACTTGGAGATTTGAAGCCGAATCCGGAGAAGGTGACGCTGCGTGGTCCTAAGTCTGTAATTGACAGTATCAGCAGAGTTGTCGCAGAGGCAAATGTATCTGGGTTGTCAGAGAACGCAGATATAGAAGGAAGGCTGATTTTATATGATGTGAATAATAATGTGATTGACCAGACGCTTCTTGCCAATAATCTTGGTAAAGATGGGGTCAGCGTCCGAGTTACCCTGCATCAGATTAGAAGCGTTCCGGTGAAACCAGATTCTTCTATGATTACGGCAGCAACAGGCTGTAAGGTGAGCAATGTTATGGTAGAGCCTAAGGAAGTCCGTGTGACGGGGGAAGAGGAGGATTTGGATAAGCTGGATGAGATTGAGATACCGGCAGAGGATCTGGCTATTTCCGACTTGACGGAGAGGACGGAGAGGATGGTTGACATATCTTCTTACCTTCCGGAAGGGGTGACGCTGGTGGACGAGAACGCCGGCAGCGTAGTGGTAACGATTCTAATCGAACAGCCGGGTGTAAAGAATTACGAAGTTTCGACAAGTTCTATTACGGTAAATAATCTTGCGGAAGATTTGGAACTCAGTTATGGGTCTGTGGATTTGGAGATTCAGATCAGAGGTCCGGAGGAGATCCTGAAAGTATTTACGGTGGCAAAGAGGGTAAGCATCGACTTGAAGATTTATCAGTCGCCGGGAACTTATCTTGTTCCTGTGACAGTGGAGCTTCCGGATGGCTGTACACTGGTAGACAGTGATGAAGTGGAGATTATATTAGAGAAAAAGACGGAGTATGATCAAGAAGAATAAACGGAGGAGACAATGGTTAAGCAAAGAGTTACGATTACGAACCCAACCGGACTTCATCTAAGACCGGCAGGAATCTTCTGTAATACGGCAAGCAATTTTAAGTGTAAGGTTACATTTGAGTATGATAATACGATTGCCAATGCCAAGAGTGTGCTTAGCGTACTCGGCGCCTGTATCAAGAAGGGTGACGAGATAGAGCTGATCTGTGAGGGTGAGGGAGAAGAAGAGGCGTTAAAAGAGATGGTCGCCGCAATAGAAGGCGGACTTGGAGAGTAAGTATATTGCGGGAAAGAAAACAGGCAGATTGGGAATCATTCTCGATCTGCCTGTTTTTGGGTGCATCCGGCCGATGGATGCACGTTCATTTATTCGCCTAATACGACCATCAGACTCCGGGGACGTACGGTAATCCGATCGCTGTATAGATTATAGGCTTTCTGGCTTTCTTCCCAGGTATCTACAACCACTTTCCAACACATAGAAATTGGAAGTTCCGGCAGGAGCACTTCAACCTCTTCCCAGTAGGCGTTGGATGCAACATAGATGAACTGGGGACCAGAGCTTTTCTCCTGTCCTGTAAACATCACGCCAATGTATCTGTCATACCCTGCAAAATGCTCACACCAGGGGATGACTCCATGGAAGCTGACATCCGGGAATCCGTTTACCCCATTGCTTACATTGGTACGCAGTAACCTATGAGATTTGCGGAAACGTATCATGTACTTGAAGAATTCAAAAATATCCCGATTTTTCTCCAATAATCGCCAGTCCAGCCAAGAAGTGATATTATCCTGGCAATAGGAATTGTTATTGCCGAACTGTGTATTACAGAATTCATCGCCGGCCAGAAACATGGGGATTCCGCGGCTGCACATTAGAATTGCGAAAGCATTGCGGATCATCCGTTTCCGGAGGGCAAGAACATCGGGATTATCGGTATCGCCTTCGGCCCCGCAGTTCCAGCTATGATTGTCGTTAGAACCATCGGTATTGTTCCATCCGTTTTTTTCATTGTGCTTTTCATTGTAGGAGTATAAATCATAAAGTGTAAACCCGTCATGACAGGTGATAAAATTCACGGAAGCATTTCCTCTGGTGTCAATTGCGTAGATGTCGTGGGAGCCGACGAGCCGCAGCGCTGCTGCCTGTGCCATGCCTTCGTCTCCTTTGAGGTATCTTCGCATATCGTCGCGGTATCTTCCGTTCCATTCTGCCCAGCGGTTCCAGGAGGGGAACGTACCCACCTGGTAGAGTCCGTCAGCATCCCATGCCTCGGCAATAAGTTTGACATCTCCAAGGATTGGGTCAAAGGCAAGAGCCTGCAGAAGCGGCGGCTTGTTCATTGGCGAGCCATCTTCGTTACGGCCCAGGATAGATGCAAGGTCGAAACGGAATCCGTTTACCCGGTAAGTGTTTACCCAGTAACGCAGGCAGTCCAGAATCATCTGGCGGACGATGGGATGGTTACAGTTAAGAGAGTTGCCGCATCCGCTGAAATTATAATAATATCCTTCTGGCGTCAGCAAGTAATAAATGTTGTTATCAAATCCTTTAAATGAAAAGAAAGGACCGTGTTCGTTGCCTTCCGCCGTGTGATTGAATACGACGTCCAGGTATACTTCGATTCCGTGCTGGTTGAAGACCTGGATTAGATGTTTCAGCTCATTGCCTTCCCGGTTATGCTCCCGGTAGGAGGAATAACTGGTATTGGGCGCAAAGAAGCTGACAGTGTTATAGCCCCAGTAATTGTAGAGCTTTTCACCGTCTACTTCCCGATAGTCCTGCATCTCATCGAATTCAAAGATGGGCATTAATTCTACGACGTTGACACCTAGTTCCAACAGATGAGGGAGTTTTTCCAGAAGGCCGTCGAAAGTCCCAGGGTGCAGCACGCCGGACGATTCATGTTTGGTAAATCCCCGGACGTGGAGTTCGTATATAATCAAATCCTCCGTAGGAAGCAGAGGCGGCGCAATACTTCCCCAGTCGAAATCGTCTTTTACCACCCGAGCCTTGTAGTGCTGTCCACGGGGAGCAGAGTCGCCCCACTGGCTCTGACCGGAAACGGCACGGGCATATGGATCCAAAAGATATTTATTTTTATTAAAGATCAATCCTTTCTCCGGCTCGTAAGGTCCGTCTACCCGGTAGGCGTACTCAAAGTCCTCTATGTTCAGTTTGAACACGATCATGGAGTAGACGTTGCCGATTCGGTAGTGATTCGGGAATGGAAGGACGGCGAAGGGTTCTTCCGCTGCTCTGTGAAAAAGCAGTAATTCAATCGATGTGGCTCCATGGGAATATACTGTGAAATTAACGCCGCCGGGTATGGCTGTCGCACCGTTGATTTCGTAGAATCCCGGTCGTACTTCAAAACCGCAGATATAGTCCATGGGGACAAGATGGATAGTACGGGGCAGACCGAAATTCGTAGCTTTGTCCGAAGCAGGTTCTTGCGGCGCCATGTGTGTACTGGTGATTGGTTCACTATTGCTCATATCATGCCTCCTTGTATGCTTGTGGGGAACTTAACGACCATCTGCACAAATGGCGCAGAATCAAAGTTCAGTTCCTGTACTTCTACATATCATATATCGGCTGTTTTTTTAGAAATCATTAGGACAGCTTTCTTGTTATAGCATTTGACAAGAAAAAAAGGATGCGGTAGACTATACCTTAGAAAGCAGGTGTGATAGATGAGAAGAAAAAGAATACTCGCTGTGCTATGTGTGATGTTCCTTTTGGCGATTCCAATCTGCATGGCAGGATGCGGCGCCAAGAAGGAGGAAAGTGTGCCAAAGAAGCAGGAGGAGAAGGAAAGCGGAAAGGCAAAGGATATTCAGGAGGAAGAGAAGGAACCAGAGCAGGAAGTCCCGGTAGAGAACAAGATTGCGGCTCCCTCCGTAACCGGGGCGCTCCATGTAGAAGGAACCAAACTCTGCGGCAGCAACGGGGAACCGGTGCAGCTTAGGGGAATCAGTACGCATGGTATGGCGTGGTTTCCAGACTATATCAATGCAGAGTGTTTTGCCCAGCTGCATAATGAATGGAAGGCAAATGTAATGCGCCTGGCCATGTATACGGCTGAATCCGGCGGGTACTGTACGGACGGCGACAAGGAATATTTAAAAGGGCTGATCCGGGACGGAGTGGAATACGCCACACAGCAGGATATGTATGTGATTATTGACTGGCACATTTTATCGGACAATAACCCCAATATCCATCTGGAGGAAGCAAAGGCTTTTTTTGCAGAGATATCTGCGAAATATGCAGATGCAGACAATGTACTGTATGAAATCTGTAATGAGCCCAACGGAGGCACGGCATGGGGCGACATTAAGTCTTATGCTCAGGAGGTCATTCCAGTGATTCGTGCAAATGACGAGGAGGCTGTCATTATCGTAGGGACACCCAACTGGTCCCAGTTCGTGGACCAGGCGGCGGCAGATCCGATCACGGAGTATGAGAATTTGATGTATACCCTTCATTTCTATGCGGCGACCCACAAGGATGATCTGCGGGGTAAGATGGCAGGCGCCATTGACGCAGGGCTGCCGATTTTCGTGACGGAGTACGGAATCTGTGATGCAAGCGGGAACGGAGCCATTGACACGGGACAGGCGAACCAGTGGGTGGATTTGATGGATCAGTATGGGGTCAGCTATGTGGCTTGGAACCTGTCCAATAAGGATGAGAGTTCGGCGATGTTTTTAAGTTCCTGCACCAAGACCAGTGGATTTACGGAAGAGGATTTAAGCGAAACAGGGAAATGGCTGTACCAGATGCTGACGACAAGGCAGGGAGGAGCCGTGGCAGAGCAGTCGGAAAATGAGGCGGTGCAGAAAGAGACGGCGCAGGACGGCTCAAACTCTCCGGAAGACAGCAAAGACGGTCAGACGTTGGTGTGCGGAGACATCGAAGTTTTCATGTACCTGAAAAATAGTTGGGAGGAAGAGGGGAAACCTGTACGCCAGTACGAGCTTACGGTAAAGAATACTTCAGACCAGCAATGTACAAATTGGGCGGTGGATATTCCCTTTGAGGAGAAGATTGTGTTGACAGACGGTTGGAACGGGGATTATTCCGTACAGGACCAGACGGTACATATCACCTCTAAGGAATATAACGGGACAATCCCCGCCGGAGGAGAGATTGGGGACGTCGGTTTTATCGTGAAAACCGGGGACTGAAAAGTCCCCGGGAAGCCGCGGAAACAGGGGGTTAAGGAGCCATTGGAAAGCTGTGGAGATGGGCGTCTGAAGCTTTCTTTGAAAAAAATAGAAAAAATTTGAAAAAACATGTTGACAAAAGCAAATCTATATAGTAATATATGTATTGTCCTGAGGGACACAAAACAAAATAAGCGACAGTGGCTCAGTTGGTAGAGTACGACCTTGCCAAGGTCGGGGTCGCGGGTT